>PDWI01003784.1_pt1 | contig 40646 bp, 45 predicted proteins | sample 1430891 | NCBI WGS metagenome assembly PDWI01 (sample SAMN01162508, study PRJNA174530) | Oral metagenome, whole genome shotgun sequencing project. | biome: Marine environment; feature: Marine mammal; material: Swab sample of the gingival sulcus; isolation source: swab sample of gingival sulcus... | reverse complement strand
TAAAGAAATTAGAGGAATAGCTGAGAAATTAATCACTTTAGCTATTAGAGAAAAAGACAATTTCACAGAAGTAACTGTTGAACAAAAAGTACCTAAGAAGACAGCTGATGGTAAGCGTGTTAAAGAGGTAGTAGACGGTAAAAAAGTTACTCAATATGAAACAATTGAAAGAACAGTTAAGAAGGATAGTCCTTCAAGACTTCGTGCAAGACAACAAATGCTTAAGGTATTATATCCAATAACTAGTGTACCTGAAGAAAATGCTAAGAGAAAAGCTAACACTAAAAAGGTAGATTTACCAGCTAAGTTATTTGATGATATTGCACCAAAATATACTGACAGAAATGGTGGATACACTAGAATAGTTAAAATTGGTCCTCGTAGAGGCGATGGAGCTATGGAAGTATATATTGAATTAGTATAATCAAAAATCTTCGAGCGAACCAAGATGGTTCGCTCGTTTTGCTTTGTAAAATAATAATTATTTGGTAGAATATAAGTATAAAATTAAAAATTTCAGGAGCTAATATGGATGATAATAAAAAGTTTTGGGATAAGACAGCAAAGTTTTATGCTTTTTCTCAAAGAAGTAGTATAAATGGATATAAAAAAATAATAGAATATCTTTCTCCGTATTTAAAAAGAGATATGGATGTTCTTGAGATAGCTTGTGGAACAGGTCAAGTTACCTTTATGCTCGCAGATAAGGTTGATAGATTGATTGCTACTGACTTTTCTAAGGAAATGATTAAGGAGTGTATGAAAAATAATGAAAAAGGAGTAAATTTCCTTGTTGAAGATGCAACAAATTTATCGTTTTCTGATAGTAAATTCGATTTAATAGTAGCTGCAAATGTCCTTCATATAGTACCCGAACCTGACAAGGTTTTGGCGGAAATGAAGCGAGTTTTAAAACCAGACGGAATAATTTGTGTGCCGATTTTTGTAGATGATTATAGAAAGTTCAATCTTAGATTATGGTTTTTAGAGAAGCTTGGCTTTAAAGTATATGGAAAAAATGATAAAAAAGGGTACTTAGATTATCTTAAAAGTCAGGGGATTGAAGTGCTTTTTGCTAAGAGTTATTTAGATAAAGCACTCGATGAATTAATAGTAATTGCTAAGTTTAACTAAAACAAAAACGTTTTATTGAAAACATATTTATCATTAAACATAAGTGATTTAAAGCATTTGATTTAAAAGTTTTTTAAAACTATTAGTAGTAATAAATAATAAAAAATAAGAGAATTCTACTTGACATTGGTGGGGTTCTCTTTTATAATATTACGTATGAATAAATGTTCATATATAATATTATCAGGAAGGTAAATCATGGAAACAAAATTTATATTAGATGGACTCAATTGTAGTCATTGTGCTAATAAAATAGAGGAGAAATTAAAAACTGATAAGGCATTTAAAAATATTAATTTGAATTTTGCCTTAAAGACTTTAACTGTTGATGGCGAAGTGGACAGGGATTATTTGCAAGAGATTATTGATTCTATAGAAGATGGAATTGCAGTTGAAGAAATTTCTAAAAAAAGGGTAGCGCTAGAGTCAAAGTATGTATTAAATGGACTTAACTGCAGCCATTGTGCTAGTAAGATAGAAGAAAAGTTAAAGTCAGATAAAGCTTTTAAAAACATTAATTTGAATTTTGCTATGAAAACTTTGACCTTTGAGGGTCGGGTTGATAAAAAATATCTTCAGGAAGTAATAGATTCTGTTGAGGATGGTATATCGCTAGAAGATATAAATGAAAAGAGTACAAAGAAAGATAAGAAGGATGACAGTAAAATAAAGTTTATTAAAGGATTGGTACCGATATTCATATCAATTGCTTTGTTGATAGCTGGTTACTTTGTGGATGTTTTTTGGATAAAACTAAGTTTATTTATGGCTGCTTATATTGTAGTAGGTTCAGAAATAGTAATAAGAGCGGTAAAAAATATTTTCAAAGGTGATTTATTTGATGAAAATTTCCTAATGTCAATAGCAACTATTGGTGCGTTCGCAATTGGTGAATATTTTGAGGGTGTTGCTGTTATGATTTTCTATCAACTAGGAGAATTGGTTCAGGAATTAGCAGTTGATAGGGCTAGAGAGTCAGTTGTTGACCTAATGGATATAAGGCCAGATTATGCAAACTTAGTAATTGATGGTAAGATAAGAAGAGTTGACCCTACTGAAGTTTCAATAGGTGATGTAATTGCAGTAAAAGCATCAGAAAAGGTATCTCTCGATGGGGTTGTTATTGAAGGAAAGGCAGAACTTGATACAAGTTCATTAACTGGAGAGAGCCTTCCAATCCCAGTAGAAATGGGTGATGATGTTTTATCAGGCTCAATTAATATGACAGGTACAATTCTTATTAAGGTCACTAAAAGTTTTGGTGAAAGTACTGTTAGCAAGATAATGGATATGGTGGAAAATGCAAGTAATAAAAAGGCGAAAACAGAGCGTTTTATTACAAAGTTTGCAAAAGTATACACACCGATTGTGGTGTTTTTAGCCCTAGCTATAATACTTCTACCACCTATAATTATGGGAACTTTTGACTTCGTACCTTGGATTAGTAGGGGACTTATCTTTCTGGTTGTTTCTTGTCCTTGTGCCTTGGTAATTTCTGTTCCACTATCTTACTTTGGCGGTATTGGTGGAGCATCTAGACGAGGTATTTTAGTAAAAGGTGGAAACTATTTAGAGAGCCTTACAAATGTTGGAACAGTTGTTTTTGATAAAACAGGTACAATAACAGAGGGCAAATTATCATTAGCGGATGTATACAGTAAAAAAATGGATGAGGAGCAATTTTTAAATGAGGTAGTTGCAATAGAGGCAGCTAGTAATCATCCGATAGCAAAGTGTATAGTTGGAACTAGGGAAGTTGATGCCCTAGCGGTTGAAGATTACCGTGAATATACAGGACTTGGTGTATATGGTGCTAGAAATGGACATAGCTACTTTATTGGTAATGAAAAGTTAATGAATCAGGAAAATATAGTAATAGAAAAGGTTGATAAGATAGGTACAGTTTTATATGTAGCCAAAGATTGTGAGTATCAGGGGTATATTTTATTAAGTGATAGCTTAAAAGAGGACAGCAAAAAAGCTATAAATGACCTAAAGAATGCAGGTATAAAAACTGTAATGTTAACTGGTGACAATGAGAAAGTAGCTTCTTACGTTGCTAGTGAAGTAGGATTAGATGAAGTTTATAGTGGACTTTTACCACATGAAAAAGTAGAAAAATTAGAAAACTTTATGAATGAAGATAAAAATACTATCTTTGTAGGAGATGGTATAAATGATGCTCCAGCTCTAGCCAGAAGTGATATTGGCTTTGCAATGGGTGGAATAGGGAGTGATGCAGCAACTAATGCAAGTGACGTAGTAATAATGAATGATGATATTACTAAGATATTTGACAGTATAATGATTTCTAAAAAAACAAAAAAAATCGTTTGGGAAAATATCGTTATAGCACTAGGTGTTAAAGTTGGAGTAATGCTACTAGCTTCGCTAGGAATGGCTAGTATGTGGTTGGCTATTTTTGCAGATGTTGGGGTGGCGCTGATAGCCATACTTAATTCTGTCAGAATAATAAGAAAACCAATGTAGTGTAGAACGACTGTGCTAAATGGCGCCTATCGTGATAGTTAGCGTATGATTGCAATGCCAAACTACGTTCGTGTGCGCCCGCTTAAGATATTAAATAAAATAATTGTAATGAGGGCTTCACTCATTGAGTTTGGCATTCATATGGAGATTAGTTGCCATTCAAAAGCTTGAAAGAGTAAATTATAATTTTACAAAATTTCATTATCTTTGATTTACTCTTTATGCTTTTTCAGACAACTAATCTCCGCACTCATACGCTATGTCCAAAAATCCATCCATTTATCACAGTCGTGGTTTATATTTACTTGTGTTCCGCAAGAATATGAAATTCGATTTTTTAAAATTTAATAGTATGTTTTTAGACTTGATTATATATTGACTTATATATTTTCTAGAATATATTCGACAACGGTAATGCAGGTTCGGAAAAGAAATAAATTTGAATAAGAGTTACACTGAAGTTTTAATCATTACCGTTGTCAGTTTTTCCTTATTTTCTACCTTGCAAATATCCCCAATTTCCTTTATACTACTAGCTATGAGATTAAGAAATGTAAAAAAAGCTAAAGAAGAAATTAAAACTTATTCCTTTGTTTATGATACTCCTAGAGAGTTTAAGGGCAAGTGGAACGAAGTTTTTGGAAATGATAATAGGGTAGAACTTGAGATTGGTATGGGTCGTGGTGGTTTCTTGCTTAGTAGGGCGAAGGCTCATCCTGATGTGAATTATATTGGTATAGAAATCTATGAGTCGGTTCTTGTGAAGGCTGCTAGAAAAATCGAAAAAGAAGGGTTAAATAATATAAAGCTTATTAGGGGTGATGCAGTTTTATTAAAGGATATTTTTGAAAAAGCTGAGATTTCGCAGATTTATCTTAATTTTTCTGACCCATGGCCTAAGAAAAAGCATCTTAAAAATAGGTTAACGCATGTCGATTTCCTTTATATGTATAAGGAAATACTCCAAAAAGACGCTTTTATTGATGTTAAAACTGATAACCTAGATTTTTTTGAATTTGGATTAGACCAGATAGAGCAAGCAGGTTTTGAATTTATTAAAAAGTCCTATGATTTGCATTCGACTGATTTTGAAGAAAAGAAGTTTATGACTGAGTATGAAACTAAGTTTAACGATAAGGGTCAAAAGATAAATTTTGTAAAAATAAAAAATGTATGATAAAAATAAAATCCGATATTCCCAACAGGTACAAAATAATCATAAGATTAAAAATGTACTTATGTGTGAAAAATATCGGATTTTTGCATTTAATTAATTTTAATAAGGGGTTAAGAAATAAATATATTGTGGTTTGAATTATCTGCATCAGCTAAGTAAGTAGCTACTCCACCGAATTCTACGCCATCAATAAGTTCTTCTTCTTTAATTCCCATAAGGTCCATAGACATTGTGCAAGCGATGAATTTAACACCGTTTTTCTGTGCTTCTTTCATAAGTTCTTCGAGTGTCAAAACGTTCTTTTCTTGCATTATGCCTTTTATCATTCCAAGACCCATGCCGCCCATATTCATCTAGCTAAGTTTAAGCTTTTTGCTACCTCTTGGCATCATAAATCCAAACATTTTTTCTTTGAGGGTCTTTTTAACATTCGCTTTTTTATCCTTTCGAAGAATGTTTAATCCCCAGAAAGTAAAGAATAGTGATACTTCTTTGCCCATTGCAGCAGCTCCGTTTGCAATTATCATAGAGGCTATCGCCTTGTCGAAGTCTCCGCTAAATACCACTTGAGTGCTGCCTGTAAAGGCTTTTATACTAGCTTGTTCTTTCGTTTCTCCGCCTTTTTTGATGTAGACTGCGTAAGCTTTGTCCTCTTTGCCAGAGGAAATAAAGGTGTTTCCAGTTTGCTTAGCCCAAGCCTTAGAGTCTTCTAAGAATCCCATATCAGTAGCTAAAATTTTAAGAATGTCACCATCTTCAAGTGTTTTCATCTTATTAGTAAGAGAAAGTATTGGTCCAGGGCACTGAAGTCCACAAGCATCAAGTTCTATTGCGTCAGAAGTGTCGGAATTTTCGCTTATAGGTGCTGGTTTTGTACCAGTTTCGTCTTTATGTAGACATTTACTGTAGTCTTTTTTATAAAATTTATACATACCGTAACCACCAACCATATTCTTTGCCTTAAATCCGTGTTGTTTTAATATCCTAGTAGCGATATAGCCTCTAACGCCAACTGCACAGTAAACTATTATTTCTTTGCTTTTGTCTAATTTATCAAGATTATTTCTAAGTTCATTTACAGGAATATGTGTAGCATTTCCTATTTTTCCAAGTGCAACTTCTTCATCATTTCTAACATCGAGCAGTATTGTAGTTTTTTCGTTAACATGTTCAAAGTCCTTGCATAGTGCTGATTCTTGGTCGCCGTTTAGGATGTTTTCGGCGGCAAAACCTACCATATTTACTGGGTCTTTTGCTGATGAATAAGGTGGAGCATAGCTGAGTTCAAGTCTTTGTAGGTCGTAGATAGTAGCTCCAAAACGCATTGCTGTAGCAATGACGTCAATTCTTTTTTCAACACCCTCTATGCCTACGTTTTGAGCACCTAGAACTTTTCCTTTCATATCGAAAATTAGTTTGAGGTGCATTGGATAAGCTTCAGGATAGTAGCCTGCGTGAGACTTAGGATTTATAATGGAAACTAAGTAGTCGCTTCCGTAAACCTTGCCCATTTGTTTTAAATTTTTTTCGTTAAGTCCAGTAGCGCTTACAGTAAGGTCGAAGATTTTGGCAACGCTAGTTCCTTGACTTCCTTCGTATATACTATCTCTGCCAGCGATGTTATTAGCGCAGATTCTTCCTTGTTTATTAGCTGGACCAGCAAGAGGAATCATAGTTTTTTCTTTAGTAATGTAGTGAATAACTTCGATAGCATCACCAAGGGCGTAAATGTTAGGGTCTGAAGTTTTTAAATGTTCATCTACAATTATTCCACCACGTTCATTAAGTTCAAGTCCTGCCTCTTTTGCTAGAGAACTATTTGCTCTAATTCCAATACTTAAGATAACAAGGTCTGTATCAATTTGGCATCCGTCTTGTAGGGATACTGTAGTTTGATTACTTTTTTCATTATAAGAGAATGATTTTACTCCATTTTTAAGATAGAGGTCAACTCCCTGTGAATCAAGGTGAGAGTGAACTATTTGAGCCATTTCGAAGTCAATAGGTTGCATAACTTGATTGCTCATTTCAACCAAGCTTACTTTTATGCCTCTATCATGCAAGTTTTCAGCCATTTCTATTCCAATGAAACCACCGCCAACAACAACTGCATTTTTGACATTATTTTCATTTATGTAAGCTATTATTTTATCGGTATCTGGAACGTTCCAAAGAGTGAATATATTTTTAGCTTCAATACCAGAAATTGGTGGACAAAGTGGAGTAGAACCAGGAGAAAGAACCAAAGTATCATAAGATTCGGTGTAGTCCTTGCTGTTTTTATGGTCAAATATGTGGACTGTTTTATTTTCTCTATCTATTTTTTTAACTTCATTATAAACTCTTACATCAATATTAAACCTTTCATTCATTGCTTCGGGTGATTGCAAGAGTAAGGCTTCTCTTTCTTTTATTGTTCCTCCGATGTGATAAGGTAGACCGCAATTTGCAAATGAAATATATGGACCTTTTTCGAACATAATTATTTCAGCGTTTTCATCGAGTCTACGAAGTCTTGCGGCAGTAGATGCACCACCGGCTACACCGCCTATAATAAGAACTTTTTTTGACATATTTACCTCCAAATCAATTTTGCAAAATTATTTTTATACTAAGTTAATCTTATATGTGTCATCTATAAAAGTCAATAAAAATAGCCTATAAATAGTTTATAAATGTATTAAATATAAAAGTATGTAGGAATTTTTTGTTTGAATTTTAGTTTTTGGCGAAAAAATTTTGGTGGGGGATAAAAAAGAAATGAGTATAACGAAAATATTTTGCAGACTAACTGTCGTAATGCACAAAATGCAATCATATATTAATATAATCGATATAAATATGCACAAATATTAATGTAAAATTTTTTTAAATCTATTTTGTTTAAGTAATATTTTTTGCATTATTTAAATATAGCGAAAATATTTTTGGTTTATTAAAATAATTGTTAAAAAGTATTTTGTCTGCTTTGATTCTATTATATAAAACACCAAAATTTTTGGTGTTGGCGGTTTGCGCAGAAAAAACAATCGTGGTATCTTGTATGTAACAGATAGGAAACAAGAATTTAGGAAACGAGAATTTGATTAGTAAAATGGTTTGATAATAAGGAGTTAAGTTATGTATAGAAGTTATGAAAGATATTACGATCCAATGAACGGTTATTGCAAAAGTGAAGGAATGAACTTAGAGTATTTATATATTGATAGCCATAAAAGTGCTCATAAATCAAATTACATTAAAAAGCTTAAAAAGCTTATAACAAGCAAAAAATAATTATAGTAATATAATAAATACATTATATACTGATTTATTTACAATACAACTCATATGCTTAGAAATAAGCCAGTAGAGACTCTCATATGTAGGGTCTCTTTTTTCGCGAAAAAGTTCGAGCGCACAAGATAAAAGACATATAATACCGTAGAGAGATAAAGAGATAAAAGTAAGAAATACAAAACGGCTCTCTAAAGGTAGGATATGTCTTTTATCTTGTATGAGAGGACCCACGCGATGAGCGGAGGGGCGAAGCGACGAAGCGAATGCAGCGGGGGAAGCGGTCGAACTTTATAAAAAAGAAAAGGTAAAGAGGACCCACGCGATGAGCGGAGGGGCGAAGCGACGAAGCGAATGCAGCGAGGGCAGCGGTCGAACTTTATAAAAAAGAAAAGGTAAAGAGAGGACCCACGCGATGAGCGGAGGGGCGAAGCGACGAAGTGAATGCAGCGGGGGAAGCGGTCGAACTTTATAAAAAAGAAAAGGTAAAGAGGACCCACGCGATGAGCGGAGGGGCGAAGCGACGAAGTGAATGCAGCGGGGGAAGCGGTCGAACTTTATAAAAAAGAAAAGGTAAAGAGAGGACCCACGCGATGAGCGGAGGGGCGAAGCGACGAAGTGAATGCAGCGAGGGAAGCGGTCGAACTTTATATTATTAATTATTTAATTAATAAACGCTCGCATACAAAACTAATTTCCTCTAATTTTTGCCTGTATGATATAATAAGTTGAGGAATTAAAAATTTCGAAAGGAAATATTATGGATAATGCTTTTAAAAAGGGATTAGACAAGGGAAAAGAAGCTTTGTCTAAGCTGGTAGATTTAGTTAAGGATGATTCTGCATTTATAGAAGCAAGCAGAACAAAACCTAGCTTTGAAGAAGTAAAGATGAATGACAGCGTATTTGAAACGATTAAAAGTTCAAGTGTTGCTATATATGATAAATTAAATTTTATGTCTGCAAAAGATAATAAGAATGTAATTATTGTGGAAAAAACTCTTAAAGATTTGGAGTTTATTTTTAAACATACGGGAATGGATGATTTTGTTGAGCAGTGTAGGGATCTTAACTATCAATTAGATAAGGGGGATGATTTTGTAGGTGAGGATACAATTATTAAATTGAGGGTCCTATACAATGCCTTAGAGGAAAATAAAAATGAGATAATTCCAATTATTGAGAAAGAACGTAGATTTTCTGAGGCGATAAAGAAGGGAATGAAATCATTTGAAAAGGAACTTAATAATAACCTAGAACTCGGTTTTGCAAATATGAAAAAAGACCTTCAAACGAATTTGGGAAAATATCAAAATTCGGTACATAGGATGCTAAGTTATGAAAATATAAATGCTTATGATGATTCACACGATTTTAATCGTAGTCTTAACAATGAGATATACAAGATTTCTTCTGAAATTGAAAGTAGTATAGAGGATGGAATTAACGAGTTAACATATAAGCTTAATAAGTTCTTTGCTCTTTATATAAGAAGAATGACCATGGATATAACAGATGATTGGGATAGAATCAAGAAGTTTGAAGATGAAATGGCTGATGTGTATTTTAGAGAGATAAGTAATTTTAGACACGAAAGCAAGATGCAAGCCTTAGAGATTAATAAAATACTTGATGAACACGGCTCTCTTTATAATAGAAATTATAAAAAGATTAGAGCGATTAATATGAAAGGTGATAATGTTTTTCAGAAGTTAATACAGGGGAATAGGGACAAGAAAGAAATAATTTTGGCATATCAGACAAGGGTTAATGAAGAGGTTGAAGAGATACTTAAAGACCTAATTGAAGAAAGTACGTATGATATTAAGAGAAGGTACTATAAAATATTTAATGATCAAGTATATGAACTTCAGGTAGCTATTAAAGACTATTATATAGGGGATTATAATATTGGTGACGGACTAAGAGAAATAGAAGGAAATATGCAAAAAATCAATAAATTTATTGAAAATGGAGACGGATATGGGAGAAAGTAATAAATTATCCATAAAGTTAAAAAGTGAAAAAAATACAAGCATTGAGGAGTTGCCGCAGAAGATAGAGGATATAGTAGAAAAATCTTTTAGGCATAATCATAATAAGAAGTCATCTATTATAAAGGATTTTAAAGAAGGTGGACTTAGAATTTTTTTCGCTGATATAGCAAAACTTAGAAATACTGATAAGCGTTTAGATGGTTTTGATTATAATAAGTTGAGTAATACAGTTAATAACAGTGTTGAACGTCTTTTTATGGAAGAAAAGAAGTGTGCTGAAAGCTATATTGATGAAAATTCAGAGATTACGGAGCTTATGTTTACTGATATTCAGGAAGCTATTTGGAGAAATGATGAAATCAGACCGAAGATTAGTAAGCTTGACTTGTATATTCTTTTTGATGAAAAAGAACTTGCTATTAAAAGAATAAAGGATGAAGGAAAACTTCTTCCTTATGATAATTTAGATGACCTTAAAAAGAAGCTTGAACAAATGCAGAAAGAAATTTCTGTTATTAAGGATAAAAATTTAAAAAAACGTAACAGAGAGAAAAAGAAGCCTATTAATATATTAATTGCTATTGTTTTGCTCAAGGTTCTTAGTTCTATTCTTACCTATTTTGTTCCTGCACCAGAAAATACTGTGAATGTTTCTAGGGATATTTGGTCGAGTGTTTTTGGCGCCTTTTCAAACGCTTTTTCTAAGGTGATGGACAGTATTGGTATGTTATTTAATACTATAAATACAATTTTTTCGATAATTTTTGCACTTGTGTTGGGGGGACTAATTATATTCTTGGCGGTAAGAGGTTTTATTAGTGTTTATAAGGGTATAATGCAGAGAATAGACAATAAGTATGATGCAATACTTAGCAAAGATTTAAGTAAGTGTGTGAACAAAAAGTTTAAAGAGATAGAAGAAATGGAAGAAGAAATATTAGAGGCTTTCAGGGGGCATATTGATGATATTGCTTTGTTGACAGAAAATGGATATAAGTCATATATTAAAGAAAGTTTAAATACGGTAATTACTAGGGAACGTTAATTATGAAAAATAAAACTAGATTCATACTTATTTCATCTATATTGGCAATAATGATTTTGTCAATTACAGATTATGTATTAAAATTTCCATATATAATTAGAACTCCTTTTAAACTTGTAATGTTTATAGGAATAGCTTTAGTTTATGCGAAATTTAGTGGTGAAAATGTAATAAAAAATTCTATAGAAAATCAAAAAGGAGCTAAGCTGGGATTAAAGGTAGCCTTAAGTGCTATGGTTTTTATTGTCATTGGCTTAGCTTATTACTTTTTGATTAGCTTTATAGATGTGGGCAGTATAAAGTCTGATGTAAGTGAAAAGTATAAGATAGGAAAAACTGCCTTTATCTTTGTAGCATTGTATATCAGTTTTATAAATTCATTTTTGGAAGAACTATTTTTTAGGGGGTTTTTATTTCTTAACTTGAAATCTTTATCACGAAAAAAATCGGGATATGTTTTCTCGTCAGCCTTATTTGCGGTTTATCATATACCGAATATTTACGGCTGGTTTAGTCCTGTAGTAATGGGATTAGCGACACTTGGACTATTCGTAGGCGGGCTCATATTTGCTTACTTGGATGATAGAAACGATAGTTTTATAAATAGTTATATTGTGCATGTAAGCGCAGACTTAGCAATCGTTATAATAGGATATTTTGTGCTTTATGGGTAGAGATGAATTTGTAAAGTCAATATGTTTATATAGTAATTTATATAAAAGATTTGTTTTAATTTAATGATAGTTATGGAGATGTAAATGAGTAAAATAAAAAAAGGTAAAATTGATGTTCAAGGACTTGAGATACAAGTATATACAGAGGATTTTAAGAATGATTATATAAGTCTTACTGGTATAGCAAAATATAAAAATTATGATGATCCTAGATTTGTAATTCAGAATTGGTTAAGAAATAGAAACACAATAGAATTTATAGGTTTATGGGAAACAGTACATAACTTTTAAATATGCAAATGAGGCTGATATGCTAAATGTGGCTTAGGTCAGAATTTTCACTTCGTGAAAACGACTTCGTCGCCCTGTTTCTTCGGGTTCATCTTCGATAAGATCGCAAAACAGTGGCGTGATGAAAATAAAGATTTAAAAGGAAATATTAGAGATTATGCAAGTCTTAATGAACTTTTGGTATTATCAAATATGAAAAGTTATAATTCTATAATGATAGAAAAAGGAATGAGTCAATCAGATAGAATGATAGAACTTAGAAAACTTGCAAGGACTCAAATTATGGCACTAGAAAAGTTGAATGACACAAGTATAAAGAGTTTAGAATGATTCATACATTAGAAAATTAATGAAAAATAATAGTTTATAATGATTATTAAGGAGCTAAACTATGAGAATAGGTATGTTAATAGCCGTTGAAGTTAAATCATTTATAGAGGCTTATAAATCAGAATACAGAAAATATAGCATTAATGGATTTGATGTCTTTAGTATCAAAAATGAATCTTTTGAAATATTTGCAATCCACTCTATGGCAGGACAAGTTTATTCCTCTGCTGCAACAATGTTGCTTATAAATGAATATAAAGTAGATATAATAATTAACTATGGAGTAGTAGGTTCTTTAGTCGAAGAAGTTAAAACTTATGATAAGTGTATAGTTGAAAAAGTAGTGCACTATAATTTTGATACATCGGAAGCGGATGATTGTGAAGTAGGTAGGTATTTTGAATATGAAGATATTTATATTCCAACAAGTGAGAGTTTAATCAAGATTGCCCTTGAAATTAATAGTGATTTAAGACTTGTAGTATGTGCATCAGGAGATAAGTTTATAACGAAAACAGACGAAAAGCAGGAATTAGCAAAAAATTTTAATGCAGATATTTGTGATATGGAAACAGCGGGTATAGTTTTGATTGCAAATAGAGCCAAGGTTCCTTGTATTATAATTAAGACTGTTTCTGATAGTATAGTTGGTGGTGTTAAGGGATTTAAAGATACCTTTAATGAATGTGCTGTTCTTGCTTTTGAAATTGCAAATAAGTTAATAAAAAAGTTAAAAGAAAATAAATAGAGTTAAAAAAACCACTCATACGAGTGGCTTTTTTTAACACTATTTATCTTCAACCCTTAATTTTTTTCTTTTTGCATATCTATTTCTTTCGCCCTCATTTAGAATTTTTTTCCTTAAACGAATACTGTCTGGTGTTACCTCGATATACTCATCGTCGGCGATGAATTCCATTGCTTCTTCAAGAGACATCTGTTTAGGGGGTGCTAATTTTACAGCGTCATCATTTCCTGCTGCCCTAGTGTTTGTTAGTTTTTTGGATTTTGTAGCATTTACAGTTATGTCCTCGCTGCGGTTGTTTATTCCGATTATCATACCTGCGTAAAGTTCCGTATTTGGGTGGATTATCATTGTTCCTCTATCTGCCAGGCTGTTAAGTGCGTAAGGTGTTGATGTTCCGTTTTCTCCACTGATAAGTACACCGTTGTTTCTTCCTGCGATGTTTCCTTTAAATTCTTCAAATCCGAGTAATGAACGAATTATTATCGCCTCTCCGCGAGATTCAGTTATCATATATGACCTAAATCCGAGAAGTCCCCTAGTTGGAACCTTGTAAATTAGCTTTGTGCTACCATTTGTAGATTCCATATTTATCATTTCACCACGTCTGTTGTTAAGTTCTGAAATGGCACTTCCAACGTATTCATCAGGCAGGGTAACAATTAATTCTTCAATAGGCTCTAACATTTTATTACCTTCATTGTGAAGTATAACTTCCGGTTTGGAAACGTTGAGTTCATAGCCCTCCCTGCGCATATTTTCTATAAGTATAGAAAGGTGAAGTTCGCCACGTCCAGAAACCTTGAAACCATCTGTACCGCCAAGTTCTTCGACTTTAAGGGCAACATTTACCTCAAGCTCTTTCATAAGTCTATCTCGGATGTGCCTTGTAGTGACGTATTTTCCAGTTTTTCCTGCAAAAGGTGAGGAGTTTACGAGGAAGTTCATGGAAAGTGTTGGTTCCTCGATTTTTATCATTTCTAGAGGGTCTACGTGATACAAGTCGCAAATAGTTTCTCCGATAGAAATGTCACTAATACCACTAACTATAGCTATATCACCACTTGTAATTTCGTCGACATCTACTTTTTTAAGTCCCTTGTAAAGTTGGAGTTTTCCAATTTTACCACTTGCAACACTTCCATCTCTTTTAGAAATAGCAACTGTCTGTCCTTGACTGATAGAACCTTTTGTAACTCTACCAATACCGAGACGTCCTATGAAGTTATCATAACTTAAGGCGCTGATTTGTAGTTGGAGCGGTTCATCGCTAAGGTCTGGATAAGGCCTAGTTCTTTCTACAATTGTTTCAAGAAGTGGGTCAAGGTTTACCTTTTCATCTTCTAAGTTATGAACAGCGTAACCATCTTTTGTAGCTCCGTATAAAATAGGGAAGTCTAGTTGTTCGTCATTGGCATTTAATTCCACAAAAAGGTCGAAAACCATATCGACTACTTCTTCAGCTCTTTGGTCTCTCTTATCAATCTTATTAATAAATAAAATTGGATTTAAGTTCATTTCCAAAGATTTTTTAAGAACAAACTTAGTCTGAGGCATAGGGCCTTCAGCGCTATCAACCAATAAAATAACAGTATCAACCGTTTTTATAATACGCTCAACTTCTCCAGAAAAGTCTGCGTGTCCAGGGGTATCGACTATATTTATTTTGTAATCCTTATAATTTACTGAGCAGTTCTTTGAGTATATTGTGATTCCGCGTTCTCTTTCTATGGCATCACTATCCATTACTTGTTCAACTCTTTCTTCGTTGTCTCTAAATACTCCAGTTTGGTTAAAAAAAGCATCGACTAGAGTAGATTTTCCAGCATCAACGTGGGCTATTATTGCAATGTTAATTATTTTCTTCATATTTTTTCCTTTACTAGAACTTACTTGAAGTTTCCATCAGTTCTAATCCTTCATTTCTTTCTTGTATCATTCTTATTGACCATTCGTTTTGGAAAAGTAGGACAGGACGGTCTTCCTCGTCTACTCCTTTTATCGTATCCATAGTTAGGTTTATATCATCTAGTTTGTATCCATCCGCAACCCATCTAATAAATTTGTAAGGTTGCATTTCCATTTTAACTTCTACATTGTATTCGTTGTTTAGTCTGTATTTTAGTACATCAAATTGTAAGACACCAACAACGCCAACGTAGAGTTCTTCCATTCCTGAGAAAGGACGTTTGAAAATTTGAATAGTACCTTCTTGTGCGAGTTGTTCAAGTCCTTTAACGAATTGTTTTCTCTTCATAGCATTTAATGTGGAAATTTTTACAAAGTGCTCAGGTGAAAAACGTGGAATTGAGTCATAAAGTAAACTTGAATCTTTAACACTAAGAGTATCACCAATATTGTAAATTCCAGGGTCGTGCAGACCAATTATATCTCCGGCGTATGCTTCCTCAACGAGGACTCTCTCATCAGCCATAAACTGAGTAGATTGGGCAAGTCTTATGCTTTTTCCCTTGTTTACATGGTTTACGCTCATACCTTTTTCATATTTTCCAGAGCAAATTCTTATAAAAGCAATTCGGTCTCTGTGAGCCTTATTCATATTTGCTTGTATCTTGAATATGAATCCAGTAAAGTCGTCATTTGTTGGTTCTATTAGTCCCTTGTTACTCTTCCTAGCAAGTGGTGGTGGCGTAAAACTAAGGAAAGACTTTAGAAAAGGTTCGACACCAAAGTTAGTTAGGGCAGAGCCAAAAAATATTGGTGTTAGGTTTCCGTTAAGTATTTCACTTTCATCAAAGCTGTCACCAGCCATATCAAGTAATTCAATATCCTCTTGTAACTTTTCGTGTAAGGATTCGCCGATATACTCGCTTAAAACTTCGTCATCTATATTTGCCTTTACCACATTTGCAAGGTCAGCTCCATGATTCGCATCGTCAAAGAGGTACACTGCTTTTTCGAGTCTGTTATAAACTCCTTTAAAGTCTTTACCATTGCCTATTGGCCAAGTTATGGGATAGGACTTGATATCGAGTACATTTTCTATATCATCAACAAGATCAAAAGGGTCGAGACCTCGTCTATCCATTTTATTAACAAAAGTAAAGATAGGGATTCCACGCATCTTACAAACGTGAAATAATTTCTTTGTCTGTGCCTCTACACCCTTTGCACAGTCGATAACCATGACTGCAACGTCAGCAGCCATAAGAGTTCTATATGTATCTTCAGAGAAGTCTTGGTGACCTGGTGTATCTAGTATATTGATATGAAAATCATCATATTCAAATTGCAAAACAGAAGAAGTAACTGAGATACCTCTTTGCTTTTCTATTTCCATCCAGTCAGAAACTGCATGTTTGTTGGCACGTCTTGATTTAACTGAACCAGCTTCTCTAATTGCTCCACCGTATAACAAGAATTTTTCTGTTAGTGTAGTTTTACCGGCATCGGGGTGCGATATAATGGCGAAAGTTCGCCTTCTGTTTATTTCTTTTTTTAAATCCATATTTACCTACTTAATTTTATTTATTTTCCAACTACTTATAATAGCATAAATAAAGGCTTTGTAGCAAGCAAAGATAGAAATATAAAATTATTTTAATAATACTTTAAAAAGTGATATAAAGATTATTTGAATTTATTACGATAAATTATTATCTTAAAAATGTATTTATTGGCTAGATTGTTATGGATATTAATAATGTATTGTTTTCAAGTATATAAAATATTGAAAAAATACTAATAGATTGCTCGTATTAGTCGATAAATTAATTGTAGGAATATAATTTAATCATTTATAATGAAAAATAAGGATATTGAAATGGATAAAATACAATTATCTACACTTGTAAAAAAAGTTGAGGAAGTACCAGTGTTTCCTCAAACAGTAATAAAAATAATGACTTTGCTTAAAGATAAAAATTCTTCAGCTCTTGATATTGAAAAAGAAATAATGAAGGATCAGGGACTTACTACTAAGGTGTTAAAAGTGGCAAATTCATCTTTTTATAGTGGGAGTAGGCAAATAAAATCGGTTGGTGAAGCGACTGTTTTGTTAGGTCATAGTGCTGTAAAATCATTAGTGCTTGCATCAACTGTTGGAAAGGTTTTAGAACAAGAGTTAAAAGGGTATGAGTACGAAAGAAATTCTCTATGGAGATTGTCTCAAATATCCGCATTTACTGCTAGAGCAGTAGCGAAGAATATTAGATTCTATGATGTTGATGAGGCATATACCGCTGGTTTGTTAAAAGATGTAGGAAAGGTTATTTTGGATGAGTATGTTCACGATAGCTATACGGAAATAAAAAGTTTAGTAGAAAATGATATGTATAGTCTTTATGAGGCGGAAGACAAAATTTTAGGTTTTAATAATTGTGATGTTGGAGCTAGAATTATTGAAAAATGGAATTTAGATAAAGATTTGGTAGAGGCAATAAGGTGCCATAATGACCCGTTTAAGGCGAAGATAAACCCTGAGTTAGCAGCTATTCTACACGTATCAGAATATTTGGTTATGATGATGGGTATTCATGAGGGCATAGATACTATGAATCACCAATATTTTAGTGATGTGTCCAAACTTATTGGACTTGATGAGACTGCTTTAGAGGATATAGTTGAGCAAGTTCAAGAAATAATTTTAGATGAGAATATATTTATGTAAAAATTTCCTAGTATTGTAGTCACTTAAGCAAGTGGCTACTTTTTTTTTGAAAAAGTTAAGAATAATAGCAAAATATGCTAAAAAATTCACATACAATTATTGACAATCATTATCAGTAATCGTATAATCAAGTTATCGTTTGAAAGGAGTAAATATTATGAAGGTAAGAGATTTAATTAATGTTGGTATTTTTTCTGTGTTGTTATTTGTAGTAACTTTTTCAGTAGGTATGTTAGGCTTGATACCAATAATGATGGTATTTATGCCGTTTTTATTAGGGCTTATTACTGGTCCTGTTTTTATGTTATATTCAACTAAAATTAACAAAATGGGTATGTTTTTTATTACCTGTGTAATTTTTGCTTTGGTATTTGGATTAACTGGACATGGTATATACACAATAATTGCTTTATTGATAATAGGTTTTATTGGTGAATTGATTATGAAAGTTGATTACAATAGCATAAAGAGGGCTATCATAACCCATGTAATATTTATGTTGTATTCGTTTACTAATTTTTTACCTATATTGTTAAACAGAGAAGAGTATTTTAAAAATATGTTAGAACTTGGTTATAAGCAAGAATATATTGATGCGTTTTCTTCATATGTTCAACCATGGGCTGTATTGCCGGTTTGCTTTGGAGCTTGCTTAGGTTCTTTTATTGGATGTATCATTGGTGTTAAAATGCTTAAAAAACATTTTGAAAAAGCTAATATGGTATAAAAATAAGATGAAATTAGATTTTAGAACTAAGTTTTTATTAACTATTAGTATAGCGACAATAGCAATAATGGGAAGGAGTGTAACTAAATATCCATTATTAATATTTTTAGTATATCTTTTTCCCTTAGCTTTTTTGTTTAGCATCAAAAAGTACAGATATGTGATTAAAATGTCCTTGGTACTGGCGTTTGTAATTTTATTTTCAAGAATAGCACAAATTATAAATATAGACATTATTTCAGCTGTATCGATGATTTTATTATTTTTTACTGTAAAATTGTTACCAGGTGCATTAATGGGATATTATGCTGTTATTTCAACCTCGATGTCTGATTTGTTACATTCCTTAACTAAGATGAAAGTTCCTGATTTGATTATAATACCTGTTTCAGTAATGTTTAGATTTTTTTATTCTGTAAATCAAGATTACAGAAGCATAAACGACGCTATGAAGATGCACGGTATTACCTTTTGGTCATTTTTTTCACATCCGATAAGATTTTTTGAATATAAATTAGTTCCATTATTAATGTGTAGTGTAAGAACCGCGGATGATGTTGCTATCTCAGCGATAACAAGAGGTTTAGTTGTAGGTAAAGAGAGAAGTAGTATTTCTGAAAGCAAACTGGTTTTTTGGGATTATGTTTTTATTATTATTAGCATAGCTTTATTAGCTATAGAAATTTGGTATATATGTTAGTATTAAAAGATTTTAGTATTAAATACAAAGATGAATTAATTATAGATAAATTTAACGCATCCTTTAAAAGAGGTGAGGTTAGTGTTATAACAGGTCATTCTGGAAGTGGTAAGAGTAGTCTTATAAAGGCTATAAATGGCGTTATTCCAGAATTTGTTAATGCGGAAATTGCGGGAGAAATAATATTTGATGATATAAATATAAGTGATTTTGATATGGATCAAAAAAGTGAAAAAATATCTACGGTTTTTCAAAATCCCAAAACACAGTTTTATACAATTAGAACTGATGATGAGCTTGCTTTTGGTTTAGAGAACCAAAATGTAGCAAGAGAAGAAATATTTGATACTATAGATTATTATACTGATTTATTAGGTACAAAAGACTTGTTGGGTAGAAGTATATTCGATTTGTCTGGTGGAGAAAAACAGATTTTGGCTATCACCAGTGTCGCCTGTTTAAATAGAGATATTTATTTATTTGATGAACCTTCTTCGTCTCTTGATGCGAAAAGTATAGAAAGACTCAAATCAGCCATAGAAATTTTAAAGCGTAGAAATAAGATTGTGATTGTAACGGAGCATAGACTTTATTACCTAAAGGAGCTAATGGACAATCTAATTATTATTAAAGATAAAAATGCTGTTATTTTAGAAAAAAACCAAATAAATGAGCAAGCAATAGATAAATACAATCTAAGAACGTTAAACAAAATTGAAAAAAATGACTTAGATAAGACAAGATTTATTGAAAAATCTTTATTTTCAAAAGAATATAAAGATGACTCTATGCTTAAATGCGTAGATTATAAATATAAGTATAAAAATGGTGAAAAAATTTTTGATATGAATTTATCAATAGATAGTGGCATTAACTTTATAATTGGCAAAAATGGAGTAGGTAAGACCACTTTTATTAGAAATTTATGTGATTTATTAAAAGCTAGGTCTAATAAAACTTATATTAATGATAAGAAGATAAAACGAAACAATAAGCATATTTCTTTGGTAATGCAAGATGTAAATTATCAATTATTTACGGAATCTGTATGGCAGGAAATTTCTATAGTTTCAAATGATACTAAGCTCAAAGAAGAGGTTTTAGCCGAACTTGGTTTATTAGAACATAAAGATGCACATCCACAAAGTCTATCTGGTGGACAAAAACAAAGATTGCTCTTTGCAATGTGTATAGTTTCGCCTAAACCATTAGTTGTATTAGACGAACCTACAAGTGGTTTGTGTAAAAAAAATATGGATATAATGATTAAAAATATAAAAAGTATGAAAGATAGAGGTAAAACTATTTTAATAGTAACTCACGATTACGAGTTTATTAATAATTGTGATGGTAATATAATCGAATTTACTAATTTATAAGTCAAAGATTTGCTATTTTTTTGTATAAAAATATGTTAAAATATTTTGGGTTCTATTTTAGAAAGGATTGCATTATGTTTTATTTTATTGTGCTTTATATAATTGCTTATATTTTATTCTTTCAGTATAAGGTAGTTTATGAAATTGGTGAATCTTGGAAGAACGACTCTTACAGCGAGTGTTCGGATATGTATCGTATAAGCTGTAGGATAGGTGGTGCCACTCTTTTTATAATAAATACTTATTTACTATTAAACTACTTATTTAATTAATGATAGTTTAAAATATCCTTAGAACAATAAATATTTATTTGTGAATTATTAAAAATTTATAAATGAGTTGATTGATATAAGGATATTTTTTATGAGCAAAAAGTTAAGTTTATACACTGATGAAATTATTAACCTTTATTATAATAAAGGAATTAGTGCTACAGAAATAGGAAAAATGTATAGTGTTACTAGGGTTACAGTTCAATCATTTCTAAAAGATTTAGATTATGATAGATATGTAAATTTTTCTAATGAAAATAAAGGTACTAGGTATACAGAAGAGGAATTAATAGCCGAAAGTAAAAAATGGTTATTAATGGCTGCTAAAGGTATGAAACTTAAAGAAATAGCTAGTAAGACTGGTTATGCGTTACCTTATATATCAAAAGTTCTAAATAAATATCACAAAGAAGATTTAAGAAAAGTTAGACAATCAAATAAAGATAAAAGAAAGATTACTAAAGAAATTAGCAGACGTGAGCAAGCTAGAGTTAATGAAGCTGTAAAAAAAGCACACGAGCAAGCGGTTAGAGAACTTAGTAGTTCTTCTTTGATGATGACAACATATTCTATTATTAAGAGTTATAGATATTATTATGAGAGAGTTAAGGCTGGTTATTATAGACTTAAAAAAGAATTTAGAAATGCTTATGGTTTTCCAAAAACTTATTTTAACTATGTAGAACAACAAAGTGTATTAGCTTAAAAATAATAGTACCTATAATTTTTAATACTACGATATAGACCTTAAAAGGTTTATTAGTGATGCTAAAAATTATAAGACTTAAAGGGAAAGACCTGAAAACAATTTAAAAAGTTTACATCAGCACTAAAAAAAGAGCTGTTAGAAGTAAAGTTCATAAAAATAGGCACGAGAGGATATATAAGAAGAGGTAATACTCCCTTATATATCCTCTTACGTTTAAAAATAAAAAATTTTTTAACATAGTAAAAAATAAGTGTTTTTAAGTATTAAAAGTAATAATAAAAGAGGAAGGTGAAAAATGAAGGTTGTATTAGTGTTAATTATAATAAGTGTATTATTTAGTTTGTTAGATTTTAAAAATAATGAAGTTATTACAATTCCTAAATTTATATATGAAAATTTAAAAATTATTTTTTTTGGAATATATATATTTTTGGTTACATTTGTTCTTAGTATTTTATCAGTATTATATATGCAATTTGAAAATGAAAAAGTCTCAAATAAAACGAATGAATTACTTTATTATAATATTATGACTTATGCAAAGAGGATATTGGATTTTGTTTCAGATAATTTTTTAAATATTAACTTTGGAGTATTTTGTTTTATAGTTATAGTAATATTTGTTAAATCTTTTATTAAGAAATTATATGAAGATGATGAAAATGAAAGTACAAAGTAATAAAAAATAGTAAATAAAATAAATTAAGTAAAAGGAGAAAATAATGACAAAGATAATTAGTGTTATTAATCAAAAAGGTGGTGTTGGTAAAACGACCACAACTTGTAACTTTGGCTATGAGTTAGCAAAGGCTGGTAAAAAAGTATTGCTTGTAGATTTTGACCCTCAAGCAAACTTGACTGTTTGGTTAAGTAAAGAAGAAGATAAAACTGGTGGTATATATACTTTACTATCTAAGGAAATGAAAGAAGAAGATTATGATGTAAAAGATTTTATTATAAAAGGAGATAACAATATCGACTATATACCTTCATCAATCGAACTTAGCAGTATAGAACTTGAATTGCTTAGTCAAATGAGTAGAGAATATTTACTTAAAAGTGTATTAAGTAAAGTAGAAGATGAATATGACTATATCATAATTGATTGTATGCCATCACTTGGACTACTTATCATAAACGCTCTTACAGCTAGTAATAGTGTAATAATAACTGCTACTACACAATATCTTAGTGTAAAAGGTCTTAGCTTATTACTTCGTACAGTTGCAAGAGTTAAGAAAAGAATAAATAGAAAGTTAGAAATTGATGGAATCCTTTTAACTATGTATCAAAAGCATATAAAAGGTAATAAGGAAATTTTTAAATTAATTAGTGATGAGTTTGGAAGTCATATAAAAATATTTGATACTAAAATTCCTAAATCAGTAATTACAGATACAAGTAGTTATGAATCTAAACCTATTGCAGAAATTAATAAAAAAAATCAAGTGGCTATTGCATACAGTGATTTTACAAAAGAATACTTAGGAGAAAAGTGATATGGAAATTACTGATATAAAAGTAAATAAATTAAGTGGTGATAATGGAAAGTTAAGAGCTTATGCGAGGGTAACAATAGAGGATGCTTTAGTACTTACTAATATTGCGGTAATAGAAGGAAAATATGGACTTTTTATTACTATGCCTAGTAAAAAAGGAAGTGATGGAGATTATAGAGAAATCTTTTATCCACTTACTAAAGAGTTTAGAAATAAATTGCAGAAAGAAATATTAGAAGTATATAATAGTGATTCACTTGAAATACCAAAAGAAGATATTACTGAGTTTTAGGAGATAGAAGATGGATAGTTTATTTAAGAATAATAATAGAGAACAAAGAGAAGAAAAAAAGCCTTTTAATGGACTTTTTAAAAATCAGTCTAGTTCGACAAATGAAAAAAAAGAAAGTTTAATGCCAAAAGGATTTTTTGATGATAGTGAAGAAGTGTTTGAACTCGATATAAGGACGTTAGAGCCTTTTAAAAATCATCCCTTTACTTCGTATAGCGGTGAGAGGTTAAAACAGCTTTGTGAGTCCATAGAGGACATAGGAGTTATAACACCAATTATAGTTAGAGAAATAGGTGATGATAGATACGAAATACTTGCTGGTCATAATCGTGTAAATGCTTGTAAAGAGTTGGGAATCAATGAAGTACCAGCAATTATTAAAGACTTAGATGATGACACTGCACTACTTTATGTAACAGAAAGTAACTTCTACCAGCGTTCTTTTTCTGAGCTTAAAGAGAGTGAAAAAATAAAAGCTATCAAGCTAAGGTATGATGTGCTTAAAAAACAGAAAAAGAGAAACTTAGAAGAAGGAGCTGAAGAGGAAAATACTAAGTTAGAATTATTTGATTTATCGAGAAGGACAGTATATAGATATTTGAAATTAAATAAGTTAGTAGATGAACTTATTGAGCTTTTAGATGATGGTAAGTTTGGAGTTGTTATTGCACAAGATATAGCAGACATAAACAGTGAACTTCAAGAGTATTTAAGTATTAAAATTTTAGAGGGTAATATTTTAACTGCTCAGATAGCAAAAGCTATAAAAGAAGAAAATAGAAAAGGAACTCTTACAGAAGAAAAGGTTGATGAATTTTTTACTAAACCTGAAAAAGAAAAGAAGGCAAATGTTAAACTTGATGATGATATTATAGTTACTTATTTTAAGGGTAAGAGTAAAAAAGAAATAAATGAAACAATTAAAAAATTACTAGAAGAACATTTTAAAAATTAACAAGTGTCATCGTGGCACTTGACAATATTTTAACAAGTGTTATCGTGGCACTTTTTTAAATGGCACTAAAAGAAAGGTTAAAAAATGGGTATAGATAAAACAAAATTAGAAGATAATTTACTTAACTTATCAGTAGATATTAAAGGTCTACTTAGTAAATATGGTGATGTACTTAAAATGAGCGAGTCGGATTTAAAAAGTAAAAATCCTGATGAGCTTTTTTTAATTAGACAAAATGAAGAAATGATAAAAGAGTTATTTGGAATGTATCACCATCTTGATTACTTAAATAAAAAAGTAAATATGGTAGGAAATATAAGTATTACAGATACTGGAAAAGTTTATTTAAAAGACTATGAATATTATTTTAGTGAAGGACAAATTATAGAGTTTTTAGGTTTTGATATTTTAACTGAAAAAGAAATGTGGATGGCTTCGGTACTTGCTAAAGATAAAGATACAAATAAATATTTTATATTTGATTATCCAGGTATTAAACTTAATAATCTTAAAGTAAGAGTAAGGAAAATGTGATGAATAAATTAGATTTAAATAGTATTGATTTAAAGCAATTTTTAATAAACGAGGGTTACACTTTACTTAAGCAAGGTGCTAATGAATACAAAGTAAGAGAAATAAAAGGCGGATGTTTTGTTAATTCAGATAAAAATATATGGCATAGCTTTTCTGATAATACTGGTGGTGGAATCATACAATTTTTAGACCATTATAATGGTATGGATTTTAAGAAGGCAATTAATTATTTAATGCAAGAAAAATATATTGACGAAGAAAAAAGACTTAAAAAAGATAAAGTATTTGTTAAAAGAGAACTGACTGAAGAAAAACAAGTTGACTTTAAACTACCTGAAAAGGATACTACTATGAAAAATACTTTTGCTTATTTAATTAAAACCAGAGGTATTGATGATAGAGTTGTTAAGTACTTTGTAAAAGAAGGTTTGATTTATCAGTCAATAAGACATAACGCAGTTTTTATAGGTAAGGATAAAGATGGAATAGTTAAATATGCTATGCAAAAAGGTACTAATGCTTATCGAAAATTTGCTGGAGAAGTAAGAGGAAGTAAAAAAGAATTTAGTTTTCATAAGGCTGGAAAAACTGATAAATTATATGTATTTGAAGCTCCAATAGATTTAATGAGCTATCAAACATTACTTATAAGACACGGATATAAGGATAGATTAGAAGCACACTACTTATCGCTTGGTGGTGTTAGTGATAAGGCACTTGAAAGATATTTAGAGGATAATACTGAAATAAAAAAAGTTGTACTTTGCCTTGATAATGATAAGGTTGGAAATGAAAACTCTCTTAAAATCTATAATAAATATAGAGATAAGTTTGAAATAACAAGGCATCAACCTCGCCTTAAGGATTTCAACGAAATATTACTTGATGAACTGGGAAAAAATAAAGAAAAAGTTACTGAAAAAGAAAATAAAATTGATAATATAAATGAAATGCACGAAGAAGTTTTAGAATTAATTAGGTAGGAGAAAATGATGTATAAAGAAAATTTAGAACTTACTGAAGAAATGATAAATTTTTTAAGTAGTGAAATGAGTAAGGAATATGAAGAAAAGTTAATAAGTGAACTGAAAGAAAAAAAGGATTTAGTAAAGGTAATTGAATCTGAAGAATCAAGTATTAAAGAGGTAGCTGACTTAATGGATAGTTTCCTTATTTTTTCAGTTATCTTTAAAAAATTAGCACCTGAAGCAAATGAAGAAATACTACTTAGTATCCTTAAAAGAATTGAAAAGGATGGAAATGTAAATATTTTTTCTACTGAACTTATAAAGGTTCTTGATGAAGAACTTGAAAGATATGAAAATGTAGTGATAGTTGAAGATAACTTTGAAAAAGAAGCGTATATTAAACTATATGAAGATACTTCAAGTTCTGAAGATAGTTTATTTGTTGTAAAAACTAAAGAAGAACTTGCGAGTATCAGTAAAACAGATATAAAAACTATAACCTTTGCTATGAAAGAGGAAAAAGTACTTAAAATATATGTAGAAATCTTTAAAGAAAAGGGTGTTGAAGTATTTTTAAGTGAGCCAGTAGGCGAAAGTTTTGCAGATGACCTAAAAAATCATAAAAATAGATAGATTTTTTAAAAAATTGGAGCAAAAAAGCAACTTTTTACTTTTTTTCAGTAAAAATAAATTAAAAAAGATAGGACTTAAAGGACGGCAAGTTTCCTATTCTTACTTACAAATGTGCGTACACTCTAACGAGTATACACCCATTCGCAGCACGAATAGACTTGCTAGGGGAAACCCCTAGAACCCAAATAATAGGGGCTAGCCCCTAAGACCCCAATAAAAAGTATGATATACTTTTTATAAAAAAGGTAGAATATGAAAAGTGAAAGAATCTATATAAGAGTAAGTAAAAATGAAAAACAAGAACTTGAAAGGTATGCTCTACTTAGTGGAAAAACTATAAGTGAATATATGATTACTAATTCAAGGAGAGATATAGAAAAGAAAAAAAGAATATATAAGGTTGAAGATAATGATTCTGGAAAAATAACTCCTGAAAATAAAGAAAAGTTAGTTCAAGTAAAATTTACTAAATCAGGATTTAAAACTTTAAATGAGAGAGCTGATAAATTAAATATCACTATATCAGAATATGTAAGGAGAGCTACACTTCATAAAAGAATTTTTGATTTTACTTTTATAAGAGAGCTAACAATGGAACTTAGAAAAATAGGAACTAATCTAAACCAGTTAACCCATCTAGCAAATATGGAAAAAATAAGAGTAGTGAATCTAAAAGAAACTAAAGATGAGATAGCTGGTATCTATGGTGAGCTTAGAAAACTGTTTAGAAAAAATTTGTATTAAAGAAAGGTCGATTATATGAAAAGTAAAATATTAGATTTAATATCTACGGTAGGAATGTTAATGTTTTTATTAAGTATACCTGCTGCTTTATTAGTAACTTTTTCTAACCCTGAACTTAATTGTGATTATATAGAATATATCTCTGAAGATAATGATATTTTATTGAGATATTATGATACATTTGATGAAAAAGATGCAATAAATTTTTATAAAAAATATGATGAAAAAGATAATAAGATAAGATATAAATTAGAAAATCAAATAAGGTTAAATAGTGTCTGGAAAATAAAATATGGAGCTTTAAATACTTTACCTAAATCAGCTGAACTTATATATAAAAATAAATTCATTAAGTTTAATTTGGTGTTAAATAATGATGAATTTATTATTTTAAATTATCATAGAAAATATTTAATGATAACAATCGCAGTATTTTTTATAGGTTTTGGACTTATGAAAGGAGTTGAAGAACTTGAAAAGTATGGAAAATACATCAATAGTTGAATTTTATTTATAAATAAACAATTAATAATGATTATGGAAAGTAGGATATAGTGGTGGATAAGTTAGAATATATTGTATTAGGAATGATTATTGGTTTTTTAATTTCTGATTTGATAGAATACATAAAATTAAAAATAGAATATGAAAAAAATAAAAATTCTCACGATGAGAATTGAAAAATTTGTGAGAAAATTATGATTAAAAGAAAGGTTAATAAATGTTTAGTAATTATAGTAATAGACTTAAAATATTTATCATACTTTTAAATATCTGCTTTTACTTAACTGCCTATTATTTAAAAGGTATAAGCGTTGATGGCTTTATAATAAGCATAGTATTTTTTGTTCTATTATTAGCATCTATAGAAGATATAAAGACTTATAAAATAGCTAATAAATATGTAATTACTATATTAGTGCTAGGACTTATAAGCGTTATATATAAAGGCGAATATATTAATATACTAAGTTTAATAATAGTTTTTTTAGTATTTATTATAAGTGGTTTTATAGGTTTAAAAATCGGTATGGGAGATATTAAGCTAATAAGTGTAAGTACATTACTACTAGGACTTAAGGGAGTGATTACAGCCTTTATAATAGGTATATTTTTAAGTGCAGTAGTAGGTATAGTATTTATAATTAGTAAGAAGATGACATTTAAAAGTAAGTTAGCACTTGCACCTTATTTAACGATAGGAATAATAGTAGCATTACTTTTTTATAAGTAATAATGATAAGACTCTTAGCAGTCTTTTTTTAATGAGAAAAAATATGATATATAAAGCGATAAATAGAGAAAATAAATCATTAGAAGGTTTAGAAAAAAATATAGATTATAACTATAACCCTGATAAAACAAGTGACCTTAAATATACTTATGGACTTAATGTAAGTAGTGATAGTAATCAGATGTTTAAAGAGTTTTTACAGGTAAAAGAAGAATTTAATAAATTAGATGGTAGACAACATCTACATTTTGTAATGAGTTTTAAAGATAATATAAGTCCTGAAATGGCACTTGAAATAGGTAAGGAATTTTTAGCTCATCCAAAATTTGAAAAATTTCAAGTAGGACTAGCAACACACTTAGACACTGATAACATACATAACCATATTATTATAAATTCGGTCAGCTTTGTAGATGGCAAGAAGTGGCAACAATCAAAGAAGGAACTTAAAAATTTGAAAGCATATTTAAGGGGTATATGTAATGAAAGAGGTGTAGACCTTGAAGAAAGTGAAGATAAGACACTTAAATACTATAAGGATAAGCCTGAAATAAATGATGCTATAAAAATTTACAGTGAGCTGAAAGATAATTCTAAAAATTTTAAAGAACTTGAATTAAGACTTAGAGAAAAAGGACTTATACTTAATGAAGGTTATCCTGAAATACTTGGAAGTAAATTTTATGAGAAAAAACGACTTTTTGATAACATAAAAAATACACTTAGTAGTTCTACAAGTAGAGAAGAATTTGTAAAGAGTTTAGAGAATAAAGGATATAAGGTTAATTTTTATGATAATAGAAAGTATGTAACTTTTACAGTATATCCTGATTCTAAAAAACCGCTTAAATTTAGAGATAAAAATTTTAAACATAGAGGTGAAGTTTTTTCTAAAGAATACTTTGAAGATGTTTTTAAGAAAAATGGAGTTAGGCTTTTAGGTAATGAAGTAAATTATAAAAACATACCAAAGGAAAGTTTTAAGAAAAAAGAAAAAATGGCTTTTGCTAGAGAAGAAAATTCAAAAGATGATTTAAAGGCATCTGATATAAGCTTTAGTAGTGATAAAAACAAAAAAGATAATAAAGACACAAAACTATATTTAGTAACTAAAAATAACTATGTAGTTAATATAAAAAAGATAGATAAGGATTTTACAAAGAAAAGACTTGACTTTTATTTTAAAGAGAAAGGAAACGTTTTTGAAAAAGAAAGTATTATACGTTCTATATTTGGTCTTACAAGAGGAGAAGAAAGAAGTGATGAAGAAATTAACTTAACGACTATTAGAAGTAAAGCAGAAAGTAAAGAAAACGAGAGGTAATTATGAAAGAGAAAAATGGTAAGATACTAGAATTTATTAAAAAGAAAATAGTACTTATAATACTATTAAGTGTATCATTATATTTACTTATGGTGATAGCTGTATATTTAGACAATATATTTAGTGGTGGTGGAGTAAAATTAGAGCCTAAAATGTTTTTGTTTTTTATATACGGAAGTTCTTTAAAAGCTAAAATCATTTTTGCTATGGGAGTATTTTTAATAGTAGTCTATTTAATTAATAATGATATTTTATTTGGCTATATTAGAAGTGAAACTAAAACTTTCACAGTAGCTGGAGATATTATTTTGCCTTGTCCTAGTGGAAATAATGAACACGGCTCTGCAAGGTTTTTAACAAGTGATGAATTAGATGAAAACTTTGAAAGTGTAATCCTAAGCAAAGAATATTTAAGTGATTTGATAAAAGAAGGCTTAGATGATAAGCGTTTTATAAGTAATAGTGACAAAAAAATAGAAATTACTGTTTTAAATAATATAAAAGAACTTGATAAGGGTGGAATAATAGTAAACTATAAAAAGTTAGGCAGTAAGGAAATAATACACTTTGTAGGCTCTAATAAAAATCTTATTGGTATAGGTCAAACAAGGTCTGGTAAGGCTAGGAACTTTTTGCTTGAGTCTATTTTACTTCAAGCATTAGCTGGTGAAAATATGCTTATAAATGACCCTAAAGGAGAATTTTATGCATATACTATAAACTTACTTAAAAGATTAGGTTATAAGGCTTATACAATAGATTTTAGAGAGCAAAAAAGAAGTGATAGATATAATCCTCTTGAAGAAATTATATTTTATGTAAAAAATGATGATATAGATGAAGCTATTAATTCTACTTGGGATTTAGTTAGTCAGCTTGTAGGAGAAGCAAAGGGAGAAAAAATTTGGACTAATGGAGAAGCAAGCGTAATAGCAGCGAGTATAATGTGTGTAGTTTATGACAATATAGAAACTGGTAAATATATTAATTTAACTAATGTATACTACTTTCTTTTTAAAATGCAAGAGAGAGTAAGTGAGTTTGAAACTAAACTCGATAGGTATATAAAAAATCTTCCTGAAACGCATCCAGCAGTAGGACTGTTAGGAATAAGTAAGGTAGCACCTAGAAGAACGGCTGGAAGTTTTTATACATCAGCACTTACGACACTTAGACTTTTTATAAGTCCTAATATTTATAATATGACAAATAAAAGTGATTTTAATATAAAAGATATAGCAGATGAAAAGACAGCTATATTTTTTATTATGCCTGATGAAAAAACTACGTATTATCCTATTACTTCACTTATGATTACTCAATTTTATCAGAGCCTTATAGATAAGGCTTATGAAAAAGGTGGCGTACTTTCTAGAAGATGGAACTTTAATATTGATGAGTTTGGAAACTTTGTAAAGATACCTATAATGCCTAATATGGTTAGTGCATCACTCTCTAGGGGTATAAGGCTTAATTTATGGATACAGTCGTATTCACAGCTAGACAAGGTATACGGCAAGGAAGACGCTAGAACAATAAGAGATAACTGTGAAATAAAGATATTTTTACAAAGTGGTGATCCTGAAACTAAGAAGCAGATAGTAGCTGAACTTGATACTTATACAATATCAAAAAATACAAGTAGTATAAGTAAAAATAGTTCTAGTAGTTCACTAGGTTCTTCTACTTCAGAAAATACGACTGCTAGGGAATTACTTAAAATAAGTGAACTTAGTAGAATAAACAGACCTTATCATTTGGTGCTTAGCAATACTTACCCACTAATAGGACATAGTCCTGATCTTAGTGGGTGGTATTTTAATGATATATATGGACTTGGTGACGTTGACTTTAACAAGGAGGTACTTAAAAAGAGACTTGAAAGTAGGAAGGAGCGAAGAAATGAAAAAATAGAACTATGGGGTATATGGAATACCCAAGAAGAAGTAGTTTACGAAGAAGGAGGAAAAACAGATGAGATTACAAAAAATATCAGAAGTGGTAAAAAAAGGATTTGACAAAGTAAAAAGCTTTTATTTTTACTTACTTTGCTTTTTACTTATGAACTCGGATGTGGTTTTTGCTACAAATGATATAGAAAAATCAAAAATTTATACAGGAACAGAAAAACTGATAAAAGATGCTTTTAGAGCTGGTCAAATTTTAGCGCTTTTAGTAGGTGCTCTTGTGATTTTATATCTACTTAGCAAAAAACAAATAGAAGATGAAGTAGATAGTAAGGTTACGAAAAAGAGAATTAAAGGTGTAGTGATTGTTGTTATAATTACCGTGCTATTAGTAGAAATACTTAATTCAATACTAGGTTACTATACAGATTTAAGGTTAAAAATGGATAAATAAAGGAGGAATATTATGAACAAATTAATGAACAAAATTAATGAAACTGCCCTTAGGGGTCTTTTTTTATGTGAGGATTTTTTTAAAAATTTAAAAAATGATGAAGAAGGTGCTGGAGTAATTGAGTACATTATAATAGTTATCATTGCTATTGTAATAGGTGCTTTAGTACTTACTTTCTTTAAAGATGAGCTAAACAATACTATTTTGCCAAAGGTAAAAGATACTATATTGGATTTATTTAGTTAGGGAGTTTTATGTTTGATTTAATAACAGAATTTATACAAACGTTAATTGAATCTACAATAAGTACTTTTAATTTTAGTATATTAACAAGTGCTAAGACAGTCTTTTTAGTGGAAGATGAAATAAGTGATGTGTTATCGGTTGCGGGCATAAAAGTAATCAATGATTACATTTTTGAATTTGCACTAACATTACTTACAATCAAATTTTTATTAAAAGGATTTAGAGCATATGTTGCTTATACCGAAGGTGACGCACAAGCGTCGCCTTCGTTTATACTTACTAGATATATAAAGGCTTTGGTAATAATGCTAACATTTACAGAACTATATAGTTTTTTTGTTGATGTTTCTTTAGAAGTTATTAGTAAAGTACTTAAAATTCTAAGTAATCAAATTGCAGTGCATATAGGGTCTGATTTTAGAACTATTATTAAGATGCTTTTAACAACTACTTTCAGCAGTGGTGGTGTGATATTAATTTTTGTATTAATATATATAGTTTTATATTTTATTATAATGATAAGATATATGCGTGCTGGTCTTGAAATGCTAATACTTAGAATAGGAATAACATTTGCTTGTATTAATATACTAGATACGGAGCAAGAGGTATTTAAGACTTATATAAAAAAGTTTATAAATATATTTTTTACAACACTTGTTACTTTATCATTACTAACTTTATCACTTGGATTTTTAATAAACGCTCATATAATTTGGGCAATAGCTTGTATAAGTTTAGCACTTATATCACCAAGATTTGTTCAGGAGTTTATGTTAGTTACTAGAGGTGAAGGCGGAGCTATGACTAAGGCATATTATTCAAGTAATATGGTAAGAAGTATATTTAAAATGTTTAGAAAAGGGGCGTAAAGTGACTAATTTAGAAAATATAATAAAGGCATTACAATATATAGTATTAATAGGTGGGTCGCTTAGAATATTAATTTTACTAATTCAAGTAAAAGTTGAATTAGGGAATGGTGGTGACATTTTCCCTATAAAAAAAAGAATTAGTAACACGATTATTTTTATAATATTAGCAGAGCTTATATTATCAATAAAAGATATTGTAGGAGTGTATTATAAGTAGGTGAAATATGAAAGAAAAAGAAAAATTAAAACTCTATTTACCTAGAGGAGTTAAAAAGGGTAAAGATATAGTAGAAGGTGTTGGACTAAAAGAAGTAAAGGATATGATAATAGTACTTATTATTTTATCGATACCTACATCTATTGTTTACTTAATTAGAGGAGATACAAAGTTTATATTTTTAACTATTGTCTTATTAGTTGTTATTTCAGTAGGGATATGTGCGAAAGTACAATATATAAGCGTTTACACAATAGTAAGGAATATAATTAAATATCACAAATCAAAAAAGATGTATAAATACCGTGGATATAGGAGATAAACGATTATGAAAATATTTAAAAACAGATTAACAATAGGACTTTTAGCAATAATATTTGCAACGTTAATAATATTTGTAATAAAACCTTTTTTTATAGAAAGAATCAATGAGAGAATAGAAATATATGAGTTCTCAAGGGATTTAGAAAAAGGTGCAAAATTAAAGGAAAACGATATAAAAAAAGTAAGTATTGCAAAAGAAAATGATAAAGATAGTCTTATTAAGGATAAAGAAGAAATAATAGGAAAGTTTGTAAAAAAGTCAGTATATGCTGATGACTTCATTTCATTGGTAAAACTTAGTGATAAACCTATAAAGGGAGATGACTACCTTTATGATATACCAAAGGGGAAACGTGCTATGAGTGTTACTATTACATCTTTTGCAAAGGGTCTTAGTGCAAAGCTTGAAAAAGGTGATATAGTACAGATTATTTCTGCAACAGATGAAATAAGTGAAACACCTAATGAGCTTAGATATGTTTATCTTTTTTCAGCTACAAGTCCTTCAGGAGTAGATAAAGATGAACTTAAAAATCAAAGTGACTTAGATGATAGAGAAAAACTTCCAAAAACAGCTACACTCCTTGTTGGTGAAGAACAAGCTAAAATATTAGCACTACTTGAAAGTAAAGAAAGTATACATATAGCGTTAGTATACAGAGGTGATAAGGAAGAAGCTGATAAACTACTTAAAGAACAAGATGATTTTATTAAGGAAGAAAATGAGAAAAAAAGAATTTTAGCTGAAGAAGAAAATAGTGACACTATAAATGAAACACAAGTAAATAATGAAACAAATATAACTTTAGAAGAAAATACTGAAGTTAATCAAAATAACTAGAAAAGAGGTAATAAATGCTTATATCAATATATGGCTCGGCTTCAAGTGGTTCGAGTACGCTTGCTATAAAATTAGCAAGAGAATTATCAGAAAAAAAGAAAAATGTCATAGTTTGTTTTAGCGACTATTATACACCTACATTTTGTACTTTTTTTCCATCTGAAGAAGATAATAATTCACTTGGTGAACTACTTACAGCGGATAGCTTAAGTAGAGAATATATAACAAAAAATTTAAACATAGTAGGGAAAAATAAATACATAAGTTTTCTATCTTATAAACAAGGTGAAACTGTAAATAGCTATCCTAAATATACTGAAAAGAGAATCGAAGAGTTACTTATACATTTATCACATATGGCAGATGTAGTTATATTTGATATTGGTACAAACATACTCGAAGATGATTTAGGTATTAAAGCTTTAGAAAGAAGTGATAAAGTAATAATGACTATATCAGCAGACCTTAAAGGACTTAGCTATTATAATTCTATAAAACCCTTAATGAATGGTTCATCATCTATTAAAGGCGAAAATCATATTAGAATCATAAATAATACTAGCGGTAGTAATTTTGAGGATATAGTATCAGATGAAATAGGTGGAGCTGAAGTTATTTTACCTTATGTAAAAAGCATAAAAGGGCAATATTTTAGTGAAGAAAGTTTAAAGAAGATACCTAAGGGTAGAGCGTATGAAAAAAAGATTAAAAAGCTACTTAAAAGCTTTGACTTAATATAGGAGCGAGGGATGAATAGTTTATTTAAAGATGCAAAAAAAGAAGAAGAATTTATTAATGTAAAGGTTGATATTCAGGAATATTTAAGCACTAATTATACTAAGTTAGTATCAGTTACTGATAGCTCTAAAAAAGAGCGGATTATTAATTTAATAAGAAAGTATTTAGAAGATAATAGGTTAAATGTTAAAGGACTTGATAGAGAAACAGCTATAATAAAACTATATCAGGCTATGGCTGAATACGACTTTTTAACAGATTACCTTTATGATAATAGCATAGAAGAAATAAACATAAATAGATGGGATGATGTAAAATTACACCTTGATGATGGTAGTGTAGTTAGGAGTAAAGAAGGTTTTAGAAGTCCTGAACACGCACTTGATGTTATTAAAAAACTTCTCAATGCTAGTGGTTCATACATAGATACATCAAAGCCTACTGAAGTAGGACACCTTTTTAATAACATTAGAATAACAGCTTATCAATATCCAGTAATAGATAAAGATGCTGGAGTTAGTGTTTCAATAAGAAAGGTAAACCCTAAAAACTTTTTAAAAGAAGATTTTATAAAGTTTGGTACAGGCAGTGAAAAGATGATAGCTTTTCTAGTTCTAATTAGTAACTATGGTATATCACAATTACTTTCAGGAGCAACAAATTCAGGAAAGACAACACTACTTGGGTTACTACTTAAAAGTATTGATAATGATAGCAGAATAATAACCATAGAAAATGGAACAAGAGAGTTTGACTTAGTTAAAAGAGATGAAGATGGAAATGTAATAAACAATGTGATTCACCTAATTACAAGAACAAGCAAGGATTCTAAATTTGAAATAACACAAGAAAAACTACTAGAATTATCATTAACATCAAATCCTGATGTTATATGTTTAGCTGAAGCAAAGTCAGGAGAAGCATTTGCGGTGCAAGAGGCTGCTAGAACTGGTCATACAGTTCTTACAACAGTACACGCAAATAGTGCTTTAGGAACTTACCTTAGAATGGCTACTCTTTGTAAAATGAAATATGATATAGATTTTAAAATGCTTTATGACCTTGTTACTGAAGCATTTCCTATAAGCATATATATTAGAAAACAAAAGGGAACAGGTAGAAGAATAATTACAGAAATTTCTGAAATGGAAATAACAAAGGATGGAGAAAGAAAAAACAGAACGTTATTTACATATGTTCCTGAAGAAGATAGTTTTAAACAGGTTAATAGTATAAGTGATAGCCTAAGAGCTAGACTTATAAATAATTTTGCACCTTCTAAAGAAGTAGAGAGGTTTTAAATGGATATACTTAATTTACTTGCGATTATACTTATTGTATACGCTATATTTATGATATTTGGTATTAGCTTTATGGAGTTTATAAAAGACTTAAAGCTATTTTTATACTCATTTTTTGAGAAGAAGGAAAAACCAATAGCTATAAGAGTAAAAGAAGCTAAAAATCCTAAACAGTTAAAAGGTTTTAGATTATTAATTTCTGATGCTAAAAATATGCTTGTACTTAGTGGTAATAAATTTTTGCTTGACTGGATACTTTTTATTGCAATAATGTTAGCGTTGCTTGGATTTTTAATAGGTATCATTTTGAAAAATATTTTTATAGCACCTGTTTTAGCACTTGCTTTATTTATAAGTCCATACATATACGTATTTTTTATGTCTATAAGGTGGCAAAAAAAATTGGTAGAGGAACTTGAAACTTCTCTTTCAATCATAACAACAGCTTATATAAGAAGCAACGATATAGTAGGCTCTATAAAGGAGAACTTAGATTATTTAAGTCCGAATGTAAAAAAGGTTTTTAATTCTTTTGTAATAGAAACAACATATATTAACTCGAACACAAAGGGAGCTATTAGAAAACTTAGAGAAAAAATAAATAATGATATATTTAGAGAATGGTGTGATATATTAATTCTTTGTATGAATAATAGCGAACAAAAAACTGCATTACTTCCAGTGGTAGCAAAGTTAAGCAATATGAGAGTAGTAACTGAAGAGTTAAGTAATATAATATATGAACCACTTAGAGAATATATTATAATGATGTTTTTATACATCATTAATTTACCTATGCTTAGAATCCTTAATAAGGAATGGTTTAATAATCTAACGACAAGTACAGTGGGTAAAATAACACTTACTGTAACATCTATAATAGTGCTTCTTACAATACCTAAAGTAATAGCACAAACTAAAGAAGTTAGTTATAAGGAGAAATAAAATGCTTAAATTAAAACTGATTGAATTAATGCTAATATTAAGTACATTTTTAGTATTTTTCAATGTACTGTTAATGATATTTAAAGTTCCAAGTATTAAAGATAAAAACAGAATAAGGAGTGCATTTTCTAAAGGAAACAAAATATCTTTTTCTTTAGAGCTTGCTATGAATTTATCTAAATTTATAAAGCTTAGTACTGAAAGAAAAAATGATTTAAAAATAAAACTTGCTAGTAGTGGTATTAAACTATCACCTGAAACATTTATAGCCTTAGCAGTAGTTAAATCTAGTATAGCTTTTTTAATTGCTATTTTATTAATGTTTTTAGCAACTATAATAAAAGCTAGTGGAATAATAAGTATATTAATGGTTATGTTAATATTCTTATTTTTTATACTTGCTATACTTAAATACTCTAGCAGTGTTAAAGAGGTAGATGACATTTTAAAAGCAAAGAGAGAAGCTATTGAATGGGAACTGCCACGATTCGTTGAAGCAATAACTAACGAGTTAAGTTTAAATAAAGACCTTATAAAAATATTTGAGAATTATTCAAAGAGTGCTGGAGAAATGTTTTTAGAAGAGCTTGAAATAACGATTGCAGATATGAAGATGGGAAATATTGAAAGAGCTTTACATAAGTTAGATAAAAGAGTAGGACTTCCTTCGTTATCACAAGTAATAAGAGGACTTATAAGTTTAAATAGTGGAGAAGATAACGATTTTTATTTTAAAATGCTTAGTTATGAGTTAGGACAAATAAGATACCAAAAACTAAAGAAGGTAGCACTTAAAAGACCAAGAAAGATAAGAAGAATGAATTTATTAATATTATTTTCTTTTTTAAGTTTATACATAGTAGTATTTGGGTTAGAGATAATAGATAAAATAAGTGTATTTAAGTAGGTATAAAAATGAAAAATAAATTTAAAATAAACAAAAGAATTTTTGAAAAATTTAAAGATGAGAAAGGTGGTTCATATATAGAGATAATAGTATCGGTATTTGTACTATTTTTAGTATTTGCTGTAATAATTTCTTTTCTTTCAGTTTTTACTAAGCAAAGCGACCTTAAAACATTTGCAAGTTCTGTACTTAGAACAGCAGAGCTTACAGGAAATATAGGAAGTGAGGTAAATGCTGAAATTAGCAAACAAAAGTCAGTGCTTGGAATAAATCCTACTGTTAAATTTAATAAATATGGACGAGTTGACCTTGGTGATGAAATAGAACTTGAAGTAACGCTTGATATAAATATAGGTTCATCGAGTCTTGGAGATATACCAATTACACTCAGGTATAGAGCTATCGGTAGAAGTGAGGTTTACTGGAAATGAAAAAATACAAAAATTATTTAAAAAGTTTTTTTAAAGATGTAAAAAATGATGAAGAAGGTGCTGGAGTATATATACTACTTATGGTTTTTATTCTTGTTATTTTGATGATAAGCAGTGTTGTATTTGAATATATGCGAATAAAGAATAATTTATCAGATGTTAAAAGCAGCCTTGAAAACTCTCTTGTTTCTTATGCTACTGATAACTGGGATGAAATATATAAATCAACTAGGGAAGGATATAGTGGTGGATATAAGCTTGATGATGAAAGAAGTCTTAACTGGATTGAGAATTTAGATAGTTCTAAGATAAAAAGCGAATTAATAAGTGAGCTTAAACTAAATCGTTTACTTGAAAAAGAAGTGGGAAGTGAGGTAGCTTACAAAATAAGTGATATTAATACTTATATTGAAAATGTAAGATTTAAAGATACAAATTCAAACCTATATATCATAAGTGAAGTTACAGTCGAAATTCCCATAATAATGGGATTTAAAAACTCACCAGCTTTTAGTGTTAAACTAAAAGCTAGAAGTAGATATCAAAATAAATTTTAAAAGAAAAGAGGTAGTAAAAATGAGTGAAATAAGAAGCGTTGAAGTAGAAAAGATACTTAAAAGTATGAGTAAGTTAGTAGGTTATGATTTAACTAAACTAGATATTAATAATGAATATACATTAAATATATTTTTAAGCAATCCAAGTAGTTTTTTAGATGATAAGGAAGTAGTGAAAAAAGTAAAAGAAATAAATGAAGTATTACAAATTTCTAATGAAATAATAAGAGGTGAGGGGGGTCAAGTAATATGAACGAAGATTTTGTATTAAGAAAGAAAAAAGAATTAGCTGACTTATTATCTAATTATATAAATTTAAGTGGAGAAGATATATTTAAAATAATAATGGATAAAGAGCTAAGTAATGTTTTTAGAAGTCCTGAACTACTTATAAGTTCTGAAAGGGATGCAGATATTTTAAGTGATTTTATAAAGATAAATAAGAGCATAAACCTAATAAATGCTGTAGAAGTAAGTAGAGAGAGAATTACTGAGCCTATGCATCTTGCAGAAATATTTAGAACAAGATATTTAGATGTTTTCGATCAGGAACATATAAATGTAATGTTGCTTAATTCTAAAGCTGAAATCTTAGAAATTAAAGAAGTTACGAAAGGCACAATAAATATTTCGTCAGTAAATGCTAGAGAAATATTTAAAGATGCTTTACTTAATGGAGCAGTAAATATAGCAATTTGTCATAACCATCCTAGTGGAAATCCGACCCCATCTATTGATGATATAGAGTTTACAAAATCATTAGAAAAAGCTGGAGATTTTTTAAATATAAATGTATTAGACCACATAGTAGTAGGGAGAAATTCTTTTACAAGTATAAAAAAAGGGATAAAAGAATTTTTTGTAAAGGACATAGAAGAACTTATAGCTGAAAAATTAGAAAATGAAAGTAGGCTTAACTTGATAGAAAATATCGTAGATATAAGATATTTAAACTTTTATAGAAGAGTAAAAGAGTTTGAATATAATAATAATTTTTCATCTGAAGATAAAAAAAACCATCAAGATTATTTAAAAAATGATTTTATAACAAAATTCAAAGCCTTTGTTAATGAAATTGAAAATAACTCTGATGGTTTAACAAACGATTTTAAATATCAACTTGCAGACTTAAAAATTCTTAAACA
>PDWI01001240.1_pt1 | contig 40660 bp, 49 predicted proteins | sample 1430891 | NCBI WGS metagenome assembly PDWI01 (sample SAMN01162508, study PRJNA174530) | Oral metagenome, whole genome shotgun sequencing project. | biome: Marine environment; feature: Marine mammal; material: Swab sample of the gingival sulcus; isolation source: swab sample of gingival sulcus... | reverse complement strand
TTGCCTGTGGCTTAACCCTACACCTAGTGTTTGATGGACTTGAGTGTTATTGGAGCCGGCGAGCGGATTCGAACCGCTGGCTTTCTCATTACGAGTGAGCTTACTATGCTATTTATTTCAGATAGTTACGAAAGGTGGGGGTGCATACGGGGCGCATATGCCCCTTTTTGTTTCTTAGTATTTTAGCTTCGCCATCTCGTTTTTCAGGCGCTCCTGGACAACTTGAGAATAGATTTGCGTAGTCCGAATTTCCCGATGGCCTAGTATTTTTTGCACTACTTCCAGCGGAATTCCCACAGTCAACATTCGAGTTGCTGCGGTATGGCGCAAATCATGGAATCTTGACTGGACGCCGACGGAACGGGATATCCCCCGGTAATAATTAGAGACAGTGGACGCATGGGCGTAAGAAAATATTTTCCCAACATCCTGATGTCCAACAACTTCAATGGCCTCGTCAACTAAGGGGATTAATCTTTCTTTATTCCCCTTCCCAAAGATTTTAATGCTGCCGTCATGGATATGCTCATAACGGGCCGTGACAATTTCATTTCGGCGAGCGCCAGTAAAAAGGGCAAATTGAATAATCCTGTACATCTCAGGCTTTTTAGTTTTGGCTCTTGCAAGTATTTTTTCAATGTCCGCCGAATCGATGATCCTTGGTAGAGCTGTTCCCACTTTTAGCAATTTTATCTTAGGCGCCGGATCGCTTCTAAGCCCGTTGTCAATCGCAAATCCCAGAGCCGCACGTATCCTTCTCAAATGCGTGTTGATGGATATTGGCTTTAAATTGCGGGCCAGGCAGGCTTGTTTAAAGCTTGTGATTGTGTTTGCTGTGATGTTGTTAGCTTGGATGTCTCCGGCCACGTCTATCAAAGACCGGAGGGCAAGCTCATCTGCGACTAAGGATTTGTCAGACAAGTCAGATCTATCTGGACTGGATATGTAAGCCTTTTTAAGCTCTGATAGTGTCGCCCCGTTTTTCTTTTCCAGCTTTATGAGATTCCCACGGAGATATTCCCGCTTTAAATCTCGGAAAAGCCCCTTTGCTTCGCGGGCATCCCTTGTCTTTAAGCTTCTGCGCTTGCGGCCTGGGAACTCAATGTACCAAATCCCCCGTTTTTGAAAAAGTCTCATGGGAGCCACATTATTATAATGTGGATAGGATTGACAAGGCTTTATTGTTTTGGGCGTAAAAATGGGATAGGCGATATTCATCAATGGAGTCTTTGTCAAAAATCCAGTCCCCCCTGGCCGAGTCTGGATCTTGATATCCGACGATAGACTTCCGCTTTGCAAGCTCAAGGAGCTTTGCCCGGCCATATCCTGAGTATTTGGCCGCGGCGGATAGCTTCAGCCAACGTGGAGACGTCGAAAGCTTTTTTGAGATCTCTGCGGCTAATATGTCTATCTCGTCCTTTGTCAATTTAAATCGCTTTTATTCTTTATTTAAATACACCATCCCACTTATCCATAGCCGTCCGGCCAGAGAGGCAGCAGGGCAGGATTTGCGGCGTTGTCATTCGCCTCGACCGGTACTCCATAATATCGTTTAGGATGTTTATAATCCTTTCCCGGTGTTCAAATTCCGACCGCTCGATCATGTCAAGCAAAAATGAGCACATTGTTGTTTGGGTCATTTCTTTTTTTGTCCCAGCCTGTTTTTTTGCCCCATCTTTCCAAAGAAGAGACAATCGATAGAATTTCTTCCTTGCTTAATTTGCTGGGCGTCATCGTGAGATCCTTGTCTGTTGCTTTCTTTAATTTTTTAAACAGACCTTTCAGTCGGCCCCTTTTTAAATCGGGGCTGGCCAGTGCCTGCTCGGCAAAGGCGTTGATCATTGCCAGCTCAACCAGATATTGTTTATTTGATTCCATTGTCTCCCCCCTGATAATGCTCCTGGACAATCGCCCGCTGTGCGTCGTCCAGCACGTTGAAATAGGCTCGCAGGGGGTCCTGCCGGTACTGTTCGGGGATTAATCCCCCAAGCTCTTTGGGGTAGCAGAGAGCCACGACAACCCTTTCTACGCCTAAGAATACGCCCTTGCCGGTCTTTAAATGTTCTTTTATTTTTATCTCTAAATGCTCATTCACCCTGTGTTTCCTTCGTTTAAAACCCATAAACCCCACCCCCCCCACCCGCTCCCGTTCCGACCTTGCCGTCAAAAATTGCTTGCAGCCCCCCGGTTCGAGGCCGGAGGTACCCTGTCGGGAGCCACAGGGTAGAAGGAGTGGAGGGCTGCATTCTATCGGTAGCGCAGAATTCCGGCCATTATTCAGGCGCTGAAAAGGGTAAGCTGCTTTTTGGGCTTAAAGTTCGAGAAAAGTAGCTCTGTGATACTGTCTGAGCGGGCTCTGCATATCGAATACCGAGTCAGTATCATCTCGCAATAAAAATCTTTAAAGATTTCTTGGATATCGGGATGATTGTTTATGCTGAGGATAAACTTTCCCTTAATTTTGCTTAACGCCTCCGACAGGGCCACAAAGTCATCCCTCTCAAAATTGTATTTATAATCCTTGCAGTGATAGTATGGCGGATCACAATAAAACAGGGCAGTCTCGCTGTCGTAGCGGGGGATAAACTCTTCCCAGGATAAATTCTCGACTCGGACTTTGGATAAGCGCCGATGTAATTTATCAACTTCCTGCTTTAGCTGATCAAGCCTTATTCTCCCATTTCTTCCATCGGCCTGGACGCCATATGTTTGACTATTAACCCGCCCGCCAAAAGCAAGGCGCTGAACATAGTAAAACCTCGCGGCGCGCTGGATGTCTGTTAAACTGGGATCGGATAGTTGGTGTTTCCAGGACTCAAATAATTCGCGGGATTCCACAACGAGATCAAACTGCCTCAAGAACTCTTCGGGGTGGTTTTTAACGCACTTATAAAAAGTAATGAGCGAGCTATCAAGATCGTTGATGATCTCGGCCGTTGATTTCGGCTTGGCAAAAAACACCCAGGCGGCGCCAGAAAATACCTCACAATAGGCTTTGTGCTCTGGTAGCCGCTCTACTATTCTTTTGGCTAATTTGCTTTTTCCGCCGACGTAAGGGATGGGACTATGCATGACTACCCCCCCCCTAAAATCATGGGAGACAGGGCAGATTTGATGTGTGGAAACAGAAAAACCGGCCAAGGCGGGGATGCCTTTCCGGTCTGTGTTTTTGATTTGCACCATGCTCACCTCCATAGGTAAGCAGGGCGTCTGATCTATCTTGGCAGGAGAGATCGTGTTAAGATTTACATAAAGTTTTTGAGCTGTCAACTGTTTTTTTGTGGCTCACTTGAGGGCGATTATGAGCCATAAATAGTTTTGTGGATATTGTGTGAGCTACAAAATAGGGATAAGTTAAGGGGGGAAATAAATTTAATTTATGGGTTATTGTCTTTTTCTGCCAATTACAAACACAGACACAAGCCCTATAACGCCGGAAGTTCCTATAAAGCTGCCTGACCATTGAAAGCCTTTTGTGGCAGTATATGCCCCCGCAGCAACCGTAATTACTCCAATTAAAAAGCCAAAAACTTGTCCCCACCTAGAATCTTGTGCTCTTGCCTTCAGGTCTTGTATTTCAACTTCAAGCGCCCGATCTTCCATTTTATTTTTGTTGGATAGTCTGGACTTGGTGTATGCAGATGCCTTGCGGCCAAGTTCACAGTTCTTCGATTGATCCGGGTGTACTGACTCCGGGGTATTGACACATAGAAGGCGGACCTTTTCGGACTTGTTTTGATAATCAACAACTATAGTATCACCGTCCACGACCCGGCGGACTTTGTATAATGTCCCGGCATAGAGCGTGGTTGAGGCTATGAGCAGGAACAGCGTTGTGTACGATAGGGTTTTATTCATTGCGCCTTTTTCAGGCCCATAGAGATTAAAGATAGGGAAGATAAAGAGGGGTTCCTATCCATGATTAGTGTTGTATACCGGCCTTTTGTAAGTTATTTCAAAGGCACCAAATCCACGATCCCCTATTTTGGGGGGTATAAATCTGCTGGCTGAGATGTTCTTTTTACCTTCTCTACAAAGCCTTAGATATTCTTTCGCGGAAACTCTTTCTTTCTGTATTGGTTTTAAGTCTATAATACCGTTCATAGTGCTTCCTTATATCAATGATGACAATACTATACTAAGGTAAGCTTTATCTTTCAATAGCCCTTTTTGAGTAGAGGGCTCTTTTATTTCGGTATCGTTCAGCATTGGGGTATCTTAATGTTCATCAATCCGCTTTTTTTATTGGAATTTTTTTGTTAGTATTACGGCGTTCTGCTCTAAGGATTCAAACACCCATAGTTCGGCTCTGGCCCCAATGGTATGGGCGTAACTGATGGCAAAATTATTTGAAAAGGTTTTAAATGACTATATTTACAATAGGCTATGAGGGATTAACAGCTGATTCATTTATCAAATATCTGAAACAGTTCAAAATATCATGTATTGCAGACGTCAGACACTTGCCTTTAAGCAGAAAGAAAGGTTTTTCAAAAACAGCGATGACGGCGTTGCTGGAAGCTGAAAATATCAGGTATGATAGTTATAGGGACTTGGGTACCAGTAAGGCGATGCGGGAAGCATTGTATCAAAATTATGATTACCAATCTTTTTTTAAGGCCTACGCTAAGAGTCTTGCCGGGAAAGAAAAAACCATTGATAAGATTTTGTACGATGTTAACCATGGGGAGAATGTGGCACTGCTTTGCTTTGAGAAAGATGCAACAAAATGTCACCGCAGTCTTTTGGCCCATGTAATAAAAAAACGTGATGGGAATGGACTGGAAATCAAGCACATTAAGCCTGTTGTTTAAACAGCTCCATTTGTCTGTTTTTGGGCGGATAGAAAAACCCGAGAATGCAAAATATATGACGCCATCGGTTTATATTCCCCAGGATTAGGTACACCTCTCGCTTGTTCTGATCACAAATGCTTTCTAATTTTTGGATCGTTTTTTCTTCCCAGGAATTATCTTTTTTAAGTTTTCTATATAGCTGAGCAATTTCCCAATCCAATATGCTCATATTGTGGCCTGTGCATTCGGGGTGGCTGCATTTAAATTTAGCTTTGAATCTGTAGGGGATCGATTCTATATCCTTAATATCCTCAAAAAGGTCCCCTTGAGCCAATACGCTCTTTTTCTTTTTTTCAATTTCTAAAATTTCCACATCGGATCTTTTTTCAATGCTAAATGTTAGTTGGCCAGCAGGTTTGATAATAGCCAGAGATATATTTTTTTCTTTTTGAAGCGTTTTCAATTCTTTTATATCATTGATTACATGTGGGCTATTCAGCACGTATTGACATCTTTTATCCCAGTCAACCTTGTTGCCGGTTTCTCTTGATTTGATCTCAATGGAGTTGGGATCAATCGTAAAACTTTCCACTCGATTGTCGTGGGCGCTTTTCCCGTCAAGATCGACGGTGATCCAATCGTATTTTTTGAATTGTTTTTCTTTATCTATATACCTAAATCGAATAGGGTATATCCGGATCATTCTAAGGGTGCTTTTCTCAATCCCTGCAACACAGACAGTTTCAACGTATTTTTTACTGATTTCGGGGTAGGTTTTTACGAGGATGAGTATCTCTTTTCGGGATTTCCCTTGTGTCAAATGGGTTGCTCCTTTTTATTTAGCGGTTTGGCGGATGGTCTTATATTCACGCCCTTTCGTTAAGCTAATCCTACCATCGATTAACCACAAGACACTTTGCTATGATGTCGTGCAAGCCCTGTTATATTCCTTCAAAATGGCTTTTACATACAAGTAATTGACAAAAAATAAAAATTTCTGTAAAGTGAATGAGGAAAGAGTGTAAAATAAATAAGGTTCTGATTCTATGTATAAATTCACATTTATTGATCTCTTTGCGGGAATAGGCGGTTTCCATATTGCCGCAACAAACAATGGTGGACGGTGCCTAATGGCAAGCGAGATAGACCACCATGCCAAAGATGCCTATGTTGCCAATTTTGGTGTGGAACCTTTTGGTGACATTGCTAAAATTGAGGCTCAAGATATCCCAACTCATGATTTACTTTGTGCTGGTTTTCCTTGTCAACCATTCAGCATTATAGGAAACAGACTTGGATTTGATGACATGCGTGGAACTCTTTTCTTTGAAATAATAAGAATTCTTCAAGAAAAGAAACCACCCATGATAGTGCTTGAGAATGTCAAGCAACTTTCCTCGCATGATAAAAAAAGAACCATTGCACGCATTATAGAATCTCTTGAACAACTTGGGTACAAAACATATTGGAAAATTCTTAATGCTCTTAATTATGGGTTACCCCAAAAAAGAGAACGAGTCGTCATTGTTGGTTTTACAAATAATGAAATTAAATTTTCTTGGCCCACAAAGCATAATAGTTTCATCCCTCTTGCGAAAATTTTAGAAAAAAGCGTAGAAAAAAAATATTATGCGAGCGAGCCAATCCAGAAAAAAAGGCAAGCATCGCATACTAGTAAGCACAAACCTGCAATCTGGCACGAAAACAAAAGTGGTAACATTTCAAGTTATCCTTATTCTTGCGCTTTAAGAGCAGGAGCCTCATATAATTATTTGCTCGTAGACGGAAAAAGAAGATTAACGCCTCGGGAAATGTTACGGCTTCAAGGTTTTCCTGATTCTTTTCAAATTGTTTGTTCGGATTCGCAAACAAGGAAACAAGCAGGGAATGCGGTGCCAGTACCAATGATTGAAGCAGTAATAAGAGAGGTGTTAATTGCGAAAGCCAAAGTTGAAGGACGGGAAATACAGAATAGGGACAGAACTTTATCCGCTGGGAGAATTCCCAAAAGAAGTTGTATACGAGATAAGCAAGTGGTTAATTTATAATTTTGCAGTTGGTAAATCTAATATCAGTGGTGAAGATTGGGGCGATATCTTTGCAAAATCCATTGATGGTGATCACTTAGCAAGTCCTGTTGGGCTTGCTGATGTAGTTCTTGAAGGGCAAGCATGGTCTGTAAAGAGTGTTCAAAATAGTTCACCCCATAAATGCAAAGAACTTCGAGTTATATCTGGTCGTAACTCTCCTGATTACTCTTATGGTATTTCCAACCCAAGATCTGATATTCAAGAAACTGGCAGAGCTGTTCTTGGAATATGGAATGAAAGAGTTAATATTGCCCTTGATAAATTTGACTATCTTCGAACAGTTGTACTTGTTCGTAATGTCAATACTCTCCAATTTACTCTTTTTGAGACTGAAACTCACAAATTCATCCCGGCAGATTTCAAGTGGAGTGAAAATAAAAGAAATAACCTTGAAGGACACGACATTAACACAGGAAAGCATAAGTTCACCTGGCAACCCCATGGTTCCCAATTTACAATTAAATATCCTGTGCCTGCTTCTGCTGTTCGTTTTCGAATTAAACGCCCTCCAGTTCTTGATTTTGAAAAAACCATTAATCAAATTGGTTTTACCAAAGATTGGGTAACAATCAAATAATTCATATAACAAGTCGTTTCACCGGACTCGTTTCACTCGCCGGTGAACTCAGCGTTTCCTCTCCGTAAATCCTATCATTATGAACCCTGCACACAAAAGGAGTATAGATAAAATCTTGCTTAGGAATCGTACCGAAGCCCGTCCAAAGGGAATTCTTTCCCCGTTATAATCTATTACCTTTATCCCAAGAGCCAGCTTGCCTAATGTCCCTTGTTTCGGAGAGGATTCCATTGCAGCAAAATAAATCCAGGCAAACAAAAAACCAAGAATTCGGGTAGCAAAGATGGCCCCGGAAGAGAATGCCGCCAACTCGGTTTGTGTGGTCGCTGAAAAAACTTTGTTTGTGTAAACAATTACGACTTGTCAGCAGAACGCCTCAGCACAAATGCCATATTCCCGGCATCGGGGTAGATGGATTTAAAATCGATAGTCCCGATTGTATCATCTTTGAGTTTTATGCTTCTCAGTATTAAAAGATTATGCTTAAGAGTGAAATTAGAAATAGCTCTAAAGGGGCCGCCTTTTTCCCGGAAAGCTAAGAGCTGTAGTTCGTCCCCATTGACGACATATTTTATGCTAACAGCGTCCAATGCTTTTTTTATTTCTTTTTGCGACTCTTCACTACTTGAAGACAGTTGAACGCTATTGTCGGATTCGAAAGATATAAAAAAAGACTCATTATCATTTTCTGTTCTTGTAGACTCACCTCTAATCAGTGTGTCGTACAGCACCCAAGTGCCGATAAGTTTTTGTTCAACGATTAAATTTTGGACCGGGTCTGACGCGACGCATCCAAGAAAAAGACAAAGCACAATAGTGGCGGTGAGGTATCTCATACTGTCCCCTTTAATTACACCTTTTTGAAAACCCCCATCAACTTGCCAATCACCTTGAAAGACTCTTTGTCCTCATAGTCCTCAAGATTGATCGGCTCATACTTGTCGTTGTCGCTTAACAGCCTAACCCTCTTGGATATAGGATCATAAGATATCCGCTTAACAAGCACATGGCCGCTTACCCAAACGCAGAATATCCCACCCGATATCAAATCTGTTTCGCCGGGATTGATGAATAACAGATCCCCGGCCATGATACCCGGTTCCATGGAATCGCCGACGGCGGATATAATATGGATGTCCCGGAATGTGCGGCGGCCAAAGTGGGTGACGAGGAATTCTTTCTCAAAGACCATGGCGGATACGGATTCGTCGTAGTTCACAACGCCGTTTCCGGCTGAGGCCTGTATATTTGGCAGGTATTTGATCTTGATGGTTCCGGCGGGTTCGGGATCTTGTGTTGTGGATAACTCCCTTGCCCTTTTCTTTGGGTAGTCTAAAAATTGTTTTTCCGTCATGCCGAAAAGCTTAAAAAGGGCGTCTCTTTTTTTTGCAGGAAACTTTCTTGTGCCATTTATGACTGACGAAATTGTTGACTGCCCCACATCTACAGCCTTACTAACTTCCACTTGCGAAAAAACCTTTTCCGTCTGAAGCAACTGTTTTAAGGACGCTGAAAACCGCCTGTCTATATCTTCCATTAAAAATCTCCTTTCCTTCTTCTTTAATTAACATTTTGTGAATACTCAATGGATATTTTAAGAATATTATCGCTATTTGTGAAATTTTATTGTTGACATATGTTATATCTTCGCATAATATCACAAACATGATGACGCAAACCGAAATAGCCAATAAGTTAAATATCTCTAAGACTACAGTTAGTTATATATTAAATGGGGGGCGTAAAGTTTCCTGGCCTGTAGCTGAGAAATTATCACAAATATTCCCAGGTCGAGACGTAGTTGGCTGGAAAAACGCCACCCCGGAAGAACTGGAAGCGGCCCTGATGACCATTGGGTTGGTCAGGAGGCCGAATAAGCGGCGGGGACGCCAACCATCAAACAAAGGATAGGACAGAAATGGCAAGAGAAAAAGGCCATCTGGATAATTGGACATCAACGAAGGTGCTCCCGGCAGACTGTCGATACGCCAACCTTGAGGACAAGGCTTGCAGTTGCATCAACGCCAGGGGGGTGGACTTCTCCTTCGCCAACCTCCAGGGTTTATCCCTGTTTACTTCAGACTTAACCGGCGCCAAGTTCTTTTGGACAAACTTAAAGGACGCAAGATTCTTTGATTCAAAACTATTCAAAACAATTTTGGAACAAGAAACAAAAGAACCCACTATGCCAGGGGGTCGTCCCTCGACCGGTCCACTTCCGCTCTCAGATGGTGAAGCGTATTCGCTGGCGACGTATCGCAACGCGCCTGTTTTATTTCATCTCTCGGGGGTGACAAACCCAACAACACAAGCGGGATGTGCCCTGCCGTGCGGGTGTGTCAAGTACGACTATGTGACTTCCAGCGGGGAAATTACATGGCACTCAGAACTTAAACCCTGCCCTGATCATAGGGCTGTGGAGCGTACAGAATAAACAACAACCAACAACCAAGCAGGGCGCCTGATCTATCTGGCAGGAGAGACCAGGCGACCCAGAAGGAGGAACGATGAGTTTTTACATGGCAGAAAAAGTGGGGCAGGATCTCAGCGGCAAACGCCTGCCTCAGAATTGTAATTGGGCAACCCTGAGAGGTGCAAACCTATCCGGGGCCGATCTGTCTAACTCTAAATTCAGATGGGCGAATCTCACAGGGGCGGATGTCACCGGGGCAAATCTGTCAGGGACCGTCCTGGAGTTGGAGCCCATCGCTGACAACAGCAATCGGCTTTTCCCTAAATTTAACGTCCTCCCGATCACCATAGGAGATGCTTGTGCCCTGGCGACGCTAAAGGGGTGCAGTGTCAAATATGACACCACCGAATCCTGCCGCGAGGCTGGAAAGCCCGAGCAGGGTGAGGCCGGCAGGATAGATCCGTGCGGATGCTGTGCCGTACATTACATCAATAAGGACGGGTACAAGTCTTGTGATTTCCAGGACTATCTGTGCTCAAACCACGACGAGTGAGAGAGAGCAGCTTGGCCATATCGAAAGATGTGGCCGGGCTTTTAGTGCTTCATCAGCGTTTAAAATCCCGGCGCAGGCCGGAAAGGAGTCAACATGAAATGCAAAAGCTGCGGCGGCTGGATGAAAATACAGTCACCTCGAGAAACCAAAGAGGCTGTTCGATACTTCTGGGTTTGCCCAAAGTGCGAGCGGAAGACTGAGACTGTAGAGGAAAAATAGGAGATATCACAATGGAATTTCTTAAAAAAATTATTGAAAAAGCAATGGTCCACTACGTCTCGTTATTAACCCTATTTCTTTTTGCCATAGCTGGCATTGGAGGTTTTGTCGTTGGCTTTCTGTCTTGTTATCTAAGCAGCAACCTGTAAAGGGCCGGCTAAGCAATGGGATTTTTAAACTATATCGTCTTGGCAATTATCATCCTGGCCTACCTCATGGCAATGAGCCAGGCGTTTTAGGAGGAAACCATGAAAAGTTCTTACACACCGGATTGGTGTGAATCGCTAACTTTTAACTTTAATTTTACACCGGGCTGCCCCCAGCGCAGCAATGACCCAGGATGCCCGCCGGAGGTGGAGCTTACAACGGTGGAATGCGACGGGCGGGAGCTCCCCGAAGATGTTCAGGAGCTTCTCATAGAAAACCTTTGCGACCGAGTAGAGGGCGAAATCCTGGAGGGGGCAAGATGAAGATTCTCGCCACAATATTGATCGCGGTTGGCTTGTTGTTAGCGGGTTCGGAATACGCCGTTTTTAAGATTCAGATTTTAATTAATATCCTGGGCCTAACATCTTTTATCGCTGGGACCTGGGTGTTTAAGCAAAACTAACAAATAATTGGCTATATGTAGCCAAAAAAGGAGAGATTATGAAAATCTTTGAAAAAATGATGGAAGCTCAAGAGGAGAAAAGGAAGGCAGAGAAGAGGATGGTCGCGGCCGCATACAACCTGGCGGCCACTTGGGAGGAGAATCCTGGATTGCCCCGGATCTATCTTGGGGGAGTACAGCTAAAATCCGGAAAGGCGTACAGCCTCCGTTTGGCGCCTGGACGAGGGCTGACTGGGGAGCCCTCGCTCTGCGGCGATGAGCAGGAATTGGCACCAGAGGATTTTTGGCCCAAAGACCTGGTGGCCATTGTCGATTCTGTTGTGGCAGCGATGAGAAATCTAACAACAACGACAGAATCAGAAACTGAAAGCTACCTGGAAGCTGCGAAGAAATACAACCAGCTTGCCGGCGCAGCCGAAGCCATATCCCCTGATGAAAAATAAATTTTGGGCAAATGCGAAAGGAGAAATCGTAATGTTGAATAGCAGATTGTGCCAGGAATACCTCTTGGCGAAAAAACTAGAGGCCGAGGCAAAGGCAACACGGCTGGCGATTGAGGAGAAGATTGTTGAACAGTTTGCTCCGTTGAGGCCTGAAGGAACGGAAAGCAAGGTCGTTGATGGGTTTAAGATCTCTGTCACGTCAAAGCTCAAAAGATCCTTGGATGTGAAGGCATACGAAGCCATGAACCTAAATGAATCCATGCGCTTTGTTGATTTCAAACCCTCTATCAACCTGAAAAATTTGAGGGCTGTTGAAAAAGTGTTCCCCCAGGTGGTGGCAAAAGGCATCACAACAAAACCTGGAAAACCCTCTCTCAAAATAGAGGCAATCCAAGAAAAGGAGGACGCCGCATGAATTTAAAGGATTTGATTAAAAGACAGCCAAGTCTTCCACCAAGGATATTGATTTACACCATTCCTGGATGGGGGAAATCCACTCTGGCGGCGTCAATGCCCAACCCCGTTTTTGTTGACATTGAAGATGGCCTCACGGGGCTTGATGTCGACTCTTTTCCCATCCCAACCAGGTATGAGGAGGTGGAGGAGTACCTGCGCGCATTAATAAATGAAGATCACGACTACAAGACAGTTGTAATAGACACGCTGTCTAGTCTTGAGCGGCTAATCTTTGAAAAAACGTGTCGAGACCACAAAAAAGAATCAATTGAAGCCTTTGGCTACGCGCGCGGCTATACGTTTGCCCTGGAATATTGGGGAAAGCTTATCTCTGGTTTGGATATTTTGCGGAAAAAAGGCGTTGCCCCCGTGTTGCTAGCCCATTCTGAAATCAGAACTATTCAAGACCCTATTGTGGATGCTTACGACAAATATATCCTAAGACTCCACAAACACCCTGCAGCCATGATTACGCAGTGGGTAGACAATATCTTTTTTGGCACCCACAAGACAACTGTGACGAAACAGGGGGAAGGCTTTGGAGCGACCGCGAAGGGCGTCGGGCAGGGAGAAAGGATCATCTACACCGAAGAAAGGCCAGCCTTTACCGCCAAGTCCAGGATGGATATCCCCTTTGAAATTAGTATCCCAAAAAGCAACGGGTGGGGCGCTTTTCAACAGGCGGCACAACCACAAAACACAAACAATGAGGAGTAAAAAGCCATGACAAGCTTAGCAGGGTTAAATCTCGATCCAAACGTACAGGAAAATTCAGGCGGAGTTACCATTTTACCCGCGGGAAAATACAAGGCGTGCCTTATCCGGGATGAGTTGCGGGATAACAGAAACAAGAATGGCAAGATCCTGGAAATAAAAGTCCAGGTTGTCGAGGGGACACATGCCGGAACAATCTTGACAGACTACATCAACATCATCAATCCATCCCCTCAATGCCAAGCCATTGGCCAGGGCACATTACGCCGGATTTGCAATATCTGCAAAGTGGAATATCCGCCACAAGACACCGCAGGGCTTATGGGCAAGGCGTTTGTTATAGATGTTGCAGTTGAGAAATTTACCAGCAACACCACTGGGAACGAGCTGGATAGCAATAAGATCAAGAGGTATTCCCCGGTGGAGGAGTTGGGGCACCAACAAATTCAGCAAGGGACCTCTCCGCAGGCTCAACCCCAGCAGAGTGCAAGCGGCTGGTAATGGCAAACATTGCCGAAATATTGGAACAGGCTTCAACCGTTGCCGATGTTGATAAGTTTTATGTGCGAGGCTTCAAACAACGGCGACGGTTGGGGCTATCCCAGGCAGGCCACAAGTGTCAGCGCTTCCTTTGGTATAAGCATCGAGGCTTTGATGAACCTGTGCCAGAGGGGCGCGTTTTAAGGCTGTTTCAGTTGGGGAATATGTTGGAGGACCAGACTATAGAGGACTTAGCTCAGGCTGGCCTCACTGTCCATTCCTGCCAGAAGCAAGTTGATTTCCAATATGATGACATGGAGCTGACAGGCTCTATTGACGGTATTGTCGAGGGGCTTGTGGAGGCCCCTAAAACCCCCCACCTGTTCGAACACAAGACGTGCAGCAAGAAAAAATACGAAGAGCTATTAAAGAAGGGATATAGGGCCTGGAACGACGTTTATTACTGGCAGACTCAGTTTTATATGTTGGGCCTTGGGTTAAAGCGTGCAGCGGCCTTCGTTTACTGCAAAGACGATTCAAGACTTTATATGGAGCGCATCAAATTAGACAGAGACGCGACTATTGAGAGGTTGCAAACGGTTTTTGAAGCCATCGAAAAGCCATCACCACCATGCCGGGCTTGCCCCCGGATGGATCATTGGGAAGCCAAATTTTGCCCATTTTATGAGGAGTGTTTTAATTTATGAAAGAATCCAAAATACAGCGAGGCATCTTGGATTACCTGGAGCTGTTTTCCCGGAACAATGATCTGTATTTTTTCCGGGCGGGGTCAGGGGCGATGAGGACCGAGGCCGGTCGATACTTTAAAACTGGAAGGCCAGGATGCCCCGATATCGTTTGTTGCCACAAGGGGCAATTTATCGGCCTGGAGGTGAAGACCGAGAAGGGCAGGCAATCCCAATCCCAAATAAAAACAGAAGCCCAGATCAAGTGCTCCGGTGGACAATATTATATTGTTAGGTCTATCGCTGATGTAAAAAGGGTTCTCCCGCTATGAGCGTCCAGGTCAGGCCATACCAGGCCAGGGCTTTAGATAAGATCTATGCTGACTTGCAGGTCAAGCAAAACGTCCTGCTTGTTGGGATGATGGGGTGTGGCAAGACGTTTATCTCTGTTCGGTTGGTAAACCGGCTGGTCAAAGAGACGCCAGGCCTGAGGGTGCTGATCCTAATGCACAAGCAAGAGCTTTGCCAGCAGTTTGCCAATACCTTCCAAAAGTTCAGTGATATTCATTTTCGCCACATAGGTATTTGTTGTGCCAGCCTGAAAACAAAGACCATCGACCGTCAAATCACCATCGCCTCCATACAAACCTTTGTCAACATGAAAGAAAAATATCTTGGTGCTGGCCTGATCATTATAGATGAGGCGCACCGGATAGACATCTCCTCTGACACACAATACCGCCAGGTTATTGATCATTTGCGTTTGCAGCGGCCAAATTGCCGTATATTTGGAATAACCGCCACCCCGGCAAGGCTTGGTCATGGGTACATATACGGCAGCCGTTGCAAGCCAGGCAATCAGAACTTGTTTGATAATGTTTCCTACAAGATCACATACGAAGACTTGAGGGAAGAAGGCTTCCTTGTGCCCTTAAAAGGCGTTGTCGCGGCAGCGGATTCCTTAGAGAGGGACCTGGCAGGCGTGTCCGTGAATGGGGATTATGTGCTGGATCAGCTCGGGGAAATCATGGCCAAGGAAATCCACTTAGACACAGCCAGGGAAGCCATAGAAAAGCATTGTGGCGGGTATAAGAGGATTTGCGTTTTTTGCTGTACCATAGACCACGCAGAAAAACTCCACGCGGTCCTTGGGAGTCGGGCGACCCTGGTTCACAGTCAATTGTCCCCTCTGGAGCGACAAATTAATATGGAGGCTTGGCGATCCGGCAAAACGCCCATTATGTGCAGCATCAATATTTTGGTGGAGGGCTTTGATATGCCAGCGTTGGATTGTCTTGTCTTTGCCCGGCCTACGATGTCCAGCACGCTATTTTTACAGGCCGTTGGCCGGGTGTTGAGGATTTGCGAGGGTAAGGACCATGGTTTTTTGGTTGATCTTACCGACAATACCGCCAGGTTCGGCACGGATCTGGATAACGTAAAAGTAACGATCCCCAAGGCCGTTGAAAAGGTCATAGAGAAAGAACAGGAGCTTTATAAGCTTTGCCCTAACTGCGAATCAGAGGTTTTGAAAGCCCGGCGAGAATGCCCTGAGTGTGGGTTTCAATGGCCGGAAACGGAATGTGTTGTGGCGGCCGCCTTGCCCAAAATGCAGGCTGTAACGTTTGGGTATGAAGAGCAGGAGCCCGTTCTTTTCGATGTGGTTGACTGCGAGATAGATGTACATACCAGCCAGAAGAATGGCAAATTCCTTGGCAAGGTTACCTATTATTATCGAGAGACGGCCTACAAGCGGGGGGCAGTGTTCCTATGGCTTTGTTTCCCAGATTTCTATTCCGGATTTGCCGTTGAGCGTTCCCGCGAGAAATGGGAGCAGATATCACCATCTTCTTTCCCTGAAAGCGTTGAGCAGTTTATGGGGTCAAACTTTTTCAAACCGGAACATATTAGCGTAATTCAAAATGGCAAGTACCCGGAACTTGTTGAAGTCTTTGTATCGGAAGAGACAGTCTTTGACGATGAGGTGCCATTCTAATGGATAATATCATTCAAACCTTGCATGACTTTGGTCTTGATGTCGATCGGGTTGTGCCTGATGGCCACATCCATAGATGCAAAACCTGCGCGAAACAAAAAAACAACAAAGACGGCTGGTACATCGCCAAGAGGTATAAGGATCAGGTGTACTGCTATTATGGGTGCTGGGTGCGGGGAGACAAAGGTAAGGTGTCAACATTGAGCGGTTCGAGTCAGGGCCACGAAAAAGAGTGGGAGCAGTTAAGGGCGGCAAGGCTTTTGGCGCTTGAGCAAACCCAAAAGGCAAACCTGGCACGGGCAGAGAAGTACATGAAAGACTGCAGGCCCCTTCTCGATTTTCACCCTTACCTCAAAAAGAAGCAGGTGGGAAATTATGGTTTGTTTGCCAGGGAAGACACCAACCTGCTCGTGATTCCTTTATATGCGCCTGGCGGGAAAATAATCAGCTTCCAAACCATTGATCCTGAAGGGCAAAAGCGGTTTATGGCGGGAGAAGGCAGCAAGACCGGTGCGTGCTTCCCCCTGCCTGGCAATGAGGCCGTTGTCTGCATTTGCGAGGGATACGCAACCGGGGCCACCATACACGAGACCACGGGGTATAAAGTCCTATGCGCCATGGATGCCGGGAATCTGGAGCCGGTGGCGAAAACAGCCAAGGCGAAGTGGCCCCAGGCGAATCTTATCATCTGTGCCGACAATGATCACAAAACACCGGGCAACCCAGGGCGGACAAAGGGGAAAAAGGTCGCCGACAAGCTGGGGGGTTCTTGCGTGTGGCCAACCGGTATAGAAGGATCTGATTTTAACGATATGGCTGCAGAGCTTGGGCCTGGGGCGGTCCGGGCGGAGATCATCCAGCAGGGGACCATAGAGGTCTTAACAAAAGAGGACTGCATTGGTGTTGATGATTCCTTGCAAATCCCTGCTGAGGCGATTCCCGGCGGACTGATAGAGGCTGGAGTTCGGGCTTTAGAAGGCGATATCTTACAATACAGCTTACCATTGGTGTTGACTGTTATTTCCCGCGCTATCGCCGGAAAAATAAGCCTGAATGGCGTTTATCCAAACGTATTTAATATTAAGGTGGGTGGAACCAGCACGGGGAAAACTGCCTCTGATAGAAAGTTCTTGCGGTGCCTGGAGATCAAGGACTTTGTTTCTGTAAATGATATTGCCTCCGGGCCAGGGCTGTGGCGAGCCATTGCCAAGAATCCCCATGGCATGGGGTTTTTTGATGAGGTGTCAAGCCTGTTCCAGCGGGCAACCGCCAAGGGAGGCGTTGATATGATTACCGAGGGGAAGAGTACGGCCCTGCTTGACGTCTTTTCCCGGTCTGGCGAGACCTTTAAAAAGTCCTTTGGCGATCCGAAAAACGCCCTTGAGATCCACAATCCATGCTTTTCTTTGATCGGCAATGCCACGCCGACTATCTTTGACGCCATTGAGGCGCGGGACTTTGAAACGGGGCTGATGCAGCGGTTTGATTTTTGGGTCTATGACGGCCCAATCAAACAAAAGCCGTTGCTAATTAACAGCCGATATTTTGAAAAGACTAAAGCCTTTATTGCCCGGCTGGAATCGATAATGGCCACCCCCCAACCAGACCAATCGCTGCGGGGACTGATAAAGAGTTGTGTGGATTTGTCTGTTACGGATGGGGCGCTGAATAAGATCCAAGAGTATTCAAAGTACATTACGGAAGAGGCGAATAAGGCCGATTCCGACGGGATGACAGGGTTTATATCCAGGCGGTTTGACCTGGCTTTGAAGTACGCGCTGATTCACCACGCGTCCATGGCTGAGCTGTTTTCAGATATTACAGACCAAGATATCAAATATGGCATCCTGATCGCCGAAATGCTGGGCGGGTGGAAATCCAACGTTCTGCCAGAGAAGGTTGTCACCGGGGAGTTCCATAAGGATTGTAAAATCTTTAAAGCGGCGATTAAGGCGGCTTTGAAGGTTGGGAGAGACAAGCCAACCTTTAAGCAACTGGCAAACCGGAAGCCGAGACTAAAAAATTGGACCCCCAAATATTCAGAAGCTGTGATCCAGGTCCTGAAAAAACGGGGCGAAATTATTACAAAAGAAGGCAGAAAGGCCACACAATATTTCTTGACAAAAGAAGAATAGTTTGTAATATATGGATACATACACTTCACATATCTGGCAAAATTTACCTAACAATGTTTGGTACACTTTTAGGTACACTTTTAGGTACAGGTGCATCTCGAACCTGTACCTTTTTTTTGTTAAAACAAAACTTCTCTCCCCTTCTTCTCCATTTTCTTGTGTTAAAAGTGTACCAATCTGTACCAAAAAATGTACCTTAAAAATATATAATAAAAACATATATATAATATATATATTCTCTCTTATAGTACATAGTACATTACTATCTCTCTCCCCCTATTTATTTCCTTCTCTTTTAGGGGGGGTGTTTTATATATATGAACTTTTGTACCAACCCACAAAAATGCCTAACTTTTTTGAGGAGAATTTTATGTCTTCCCTGGAAAAAGAACCTGTGACCCCGGCCCCTTATGATAAGGCTCCCGACCAGAGCCTGGAAAAGTCAATCCTGATACATCATTTTTGGACTCTAAGAGGAGTTTTGGTTAAGCGAATGGGGGTAATCCTGAACTTAAAAAAGATGGGGCATTAGGGGTTGAATTTGAGAGCCAATGAAGAAGCGTCCAAAACAAAACCGGCAAGGCCCGATTGAGCCTCGCCGGAATCTTCCCTCTTGGGGATAGATAACCCATCCAGTGGATGGTCGATTTCTATTTTACACAAGAGGAGATCCTTGTCAAGAATTTTTTTATGGAGAGTGAAATATGACGTTTAAAGAATACCAAAACAGAGTCTGGGAGATTTGCGGTGGCGATGTTCCTCTGTCCTATGTGGAGTGGGGACTGATCGCCGAAATCGGCGAATACGCAGGCAAGAAGGCCAAGCAGATTCGGGGGGAGGAGGTTTCGGACCTGGATATCAAGCTGGATCTTGGGGATATCGCCTGGATGATTGCTGTGTATGCGATATTGATGGGGGAGAATCCTGATGGGGAGGGGGGTGTACTATCCACAGTTGATCCGCTGGGGGAACTGCTCGTTGGGGCCGCTAGAAACTGGCACAGCAAGAGTCTATACGGAAACTGGAAGCTCCTCTTGGATGAGGAGGGTTTCGAGGAGGCGGAAATCTTGGAGCTAAATATCAAGAAGCAACTATCACGGAAAGCCCGTGGCGTTGTGAAAGGCAATGGTGACCACAGGTGAATTATAAAGAAAAGATTGAGGGTGTTTTTGGCTACGTGGAGCCAGGCACGGTCTATAAAATTTATAAGTGTTGCATAAGGCCCTACGATCCGGATCAAAAAGTGATCCGGAAGATGAAAAACAAGAAAGTTTATGATGTCTGCCCAGAGCATGGCGGGGTGCTTGTTGACAAGTACAAGGCTTGCTCAACGTGCGGGGCGGAACACACCGGCATCCGGGTCAAAATAGGAGGCTTTAATTGCGAGAAGTGCCGCTCACGGGGGTACGGCAAGTGGACCGCGAAAAAGGTGGTGGATAGAGCCAAAGAGGTTGGCGTCTCCCTTGTGCCGGGCGAAGTGTATAATGTCTTTGAGTGCTGCATCAAGCAAGTTGATTCTAAGCCGCTTAAAAGGAAAAGGAAGTTGATAAAGGGCAAGACTCATCTTGTTTGTCCAGACCATGAGGGCATTTTTATAATAAAATACAGATCATGCCCTGATTGTGGGGTCAAAAGCATTGGGAAAAGGCTCAATAAGAGTGCTGGGCTTTGCCCTAATTGCCTGGCAGTCAAGCGGCGACGCCAGTGGATGTCTGAGCACCCATGGGGGGCTTACTGCAAGAAATATCAAAGATGCGAGTTGCGGTTGGCGTCAAAACAAGATTGCTGGGCCTGCAAAGAGTTTGAACCGTGGTTCCCAAATTCAGGGCCAAAAAAGCATTATAGAAAAACCAAGTGGAGAATGAGAGCATGAGCAAAACAAAGGCTTTAACGACGTGGGCGGAGGTTGCAGAATACCTCAAAGTTTCTGCGGCCACGGCAAAAAAATATGCAAAAATGGGAATGCCCGTTTGCCGTCCTGGCGGGCGGGTTGTTTGGGCATTCCCTGATGAGTTGGACTCCTGGCTAAGGGGTCGGCGGTGAATTGGCGTTCAGGTTATCAATCCTGGATTCCATATGCGGTTTTGCGGTTTGCCTCACTAAATTCCCGGCGGTATCTTGTCTCCGGGTCGTTCGAGTAGCGGCCGCAATCGCCGTGACACCAAGACTCGCAATTAAAACAGTACCCGCTATCAACGAGTCTTTTTATCTCAGCTTCGGCCCTTTTTTCTTGGGCTGGCTTATTCGCCCATTCTTTACGGGCTTGAGCTATTTTCTTAAGGAGATCAGCGTCTGACTGGTTTGGGGTATCCACGTCATGTCCGTTCTCCAGCTCAGCCCGGCATTCAGCCAAAATTTCTGCGTCTGGCCGGGTTATGTCTCCTGTCCACTCGACAGGGGAATAATCCCCCCATCCCCTTGAGGATAGGTGGATTCTTGCTGTCTTAGCCGCCTTTTCTCTCTCAATTCGGGCCTCCTCTTTCAATTCTTCATCCCTCTTTTTTTTGAGTGGGTGGGCCTCCCACTCCTCTTCCGTGAGGATTAAACAGTTAAAGCTGTTCTCTCCCCATTTGGCAAAGTGTTCCGCCGGGATTTGATCGTATTGTTTGGCCTTAACCCAATCTTGCAATTGGGTCTTGTCCATGTTGTCCGGCGCGACGAGCAAGGGGTTGCCCTTGATCCAGATCGTTCCGTCCGGTTTTGTTGTTATCATTGGCCCTGGAAGCCTTGTTTTCATTTTGTTATTCTTGATTATTATCGCTGTTTCCATGATTGTCTCCTTTGTTGTGTTTTGGCTTCCCGAGGCGCTTTTATAAAAGCTGGGAAACATAATCCTCAATGAGGACATCTTTCTGCCACCAAAAAGCGGCAACCCAGACTTCAAAATAAAGCCGATCCGGGTATGATAGTTTTTCTATTTTTGATATCAAAGATTCTGTTTTTATCCCCACATCCTGCCCCTGAGATTGGGCAAGGAAGTCGTAAATCATTATGGCCTCTATGAGCTGGCCCCCGGCGGCCTCTGGCAGTAGCTTTCGGCCTTCCATGGATTTTATCAGAGCTATTAGTTCCTGTTCGGTGAACTTGCCCTTGATAGCCGATATGGCGCGCTGGGCGATCAGGGGGGAGGCGTTGATTATGTACTCGGCCCCTCCCGAGAGGCTTTTGAAATTCCCCTCTAAATATACTTCCGTGGCCTCTGTCACTCGTGGCCCTATTTTCCTTTTCATTCCCTCTCTCTCCTTTTTTCTTCCCACAAAGTTCTTATAGTTGACGCCAAAAGAGGCGTTGGGTTGTTTCTGGGATCCTCTTTCCCCTCATACTCAAACGCCCCGTAATATGGGGGCTCCAGCACTTCTTGATGAGTTAAATACCGGGTGTCTATCTCATCGATGGCAGCCTGGAGGGTCTTCCCCAGGAGGACCCCATTTGATAGGTGATATCCAATGTCTTTTGTATATTCGATCTCGACGTTCTCCAAGTCTTCCGGGTGAGCTTGTTTAGCCCCCTGGAAGAACTCGAACACCTGGCGGACTTGTTCATCCATAATTCGCTCCTTTGTTTAAGCCCTGCCGATGGTTCTGGCAGGGCTGTTGCTGTGATGCCAGTTAATCCTCAATGATAAGATAAGTAGGTCGTCCGGCCTCATTTTGATCTAAGTAATATGGGCTCTTCCCTTCCTCCTCGTCAATCCAGCCTTGCGCTGCCTGACTGTTTTCAAAATAGATTATATCCATATTTCTATCCCGGAGATAATCAATAGGGGTATAGCCATAATAATTCTTTTTGACGACTATCTTGCACGTTTTATTCCCTGAGTATGTTTCTTCCCCCCCCCACTGTATCGCTGCAAGCTCCGGGTCCTCCTCGTTAGCGGCCCAATCGTAGGCCATTGAAGATAGAAACTCGTCTGGGTCCGCAAGCGCTTCTTTAGCTTCTTCCCGGCTCAAAAGATAGTCTCTATGCCCTCCCCCTCCACATTCGGAGGCGATGATTTTTTTGTTTAGCATCCATAATTCAATCCGGTCATTGTCGTGTTGGTCGATGGCTTTTTCGATCTCTCCGATTAGTTTCGCCTTCTCGATGTCGCCCAAAGCTTTTCTGATTGTTATTTCTTCCATGGCTTCCTCCCTTGTTTTTAAGTTTTTGTTTATCGTGCTTACAAGATACAGCATCCAAAAACAGTTGTCAAGAAAAAAAGAAGAAGAAAAGAAGAAAATATAAAAAAAGTTTGTAAGTATATGAAATTAAAGGAATAAAATGCCAAAATAAATTTTGAGAAGCCTGTCTAAAATTTATTAAAGATGTGTGTCTGTAAATGCATCGTAAATGTATCGTAAATATACTGTAAGTAGCCACTAATATATCGTTAATATGCTGTAAATAGCCGATCGGTTCGTTTGACTCTATCCTTATAAGCCTTCAAAATCACTCTATATCTTGAATTCTCATAGCAGGAGGCATCTTTGGATCCTTTTATTGGCACAAAAATAATCAAGGCAGAGCCTATTAAACGGGGCGATTACAACACCTACCGGGGATGGGAAATCCCCGAGGACGAGAACCCTGATGATGATGGCTATCTTGTCGGATATCCAGAGGCTGATGATTGGGAGATTGTTGGGGGATAGAAATTGGCGATAGAAGATGTCGTAAAAACCAAGTCCGGCAAAAGGATTGCTCTGACAGACGGATCACACAATAGCGTTAACCCCCTGAAGTCCCGCAAAAATCGCATGGCCCAATTTGGGCCGAAGAGCGAGGCGTATTTGAATAGCCCCATCTGGGATGTTATGGGGCCTGATGCGAGGGGGAGATAAACACCGTGGGGCGGGCAGCAATATATAAGACAGCGAGGCAGTTCAGGAAAAAGTGTGATGAGTATTTCAAGCGTTGCACACACAAGGCAACGGGTGAGCCTCTGCCGCCCGAAAAGTGCCGTCCTTACACGCTTTCAGGACTTTGCGTGCATCTTGGCATTACTCGTGACACATTCGCTCGCTATGCAAAACAAGATAAATTTTCAGACACGATAAAGGCGGTTCGGCTACGCGTTGAAAATTATGCCGAAGAATGTCTTTTTGATAAAAATCAGAATGTTACAGGCGTTATTTTTAATCTCAAGAACAATTTTGGATGGCGAGACAAGATTGAGCAAGAAGTGTCCGGCAAAGACGGCGGCCCCATTGAGACTGACAACAAATGGACGATTGAGATAGTGAGCGCAAATGCCAAAGATGCAGATCCCTGAAAAGCTGCTACCACTCCTTAACACGCCAAAACGATTTAAGATTGTTGTCGGTGGGCGGGGATCTGGAAAGTCCACGGGCTTTGCGGATATTCTTTTGATGCGTGCGCAAACTGAGGGCGCCAAGATCGGATGCTTTAGAGAGTACCAAAACTCAATCGAGGACTCTGTTCACGCTCTCCTTTGGGGCGAGATAGAGCGCTTGGGCATCCCCGGCTATGATATCGGCAAGTCTTATATCGATCACCAATCCGGGGGCCGCTTCCGCTTCCGGGGGCTCTCCCGATCAATCGATGCCGTCAAATCGATGCACGGCTTTAAATATTTCTGGGTCGAGGAGGCGCAGTTTCTGTCTGAGAGCTCGATCAAGACACTGACGCCGACTGTCCGTGAGGCTGATTCAGAGATTTGGTTCTCCGGCAATCCGGGCTCTAGTGCTGATCCTTTTAGTCAACGCTTTATTGTCCCGTTTAAGGCCGCCCTGGACCGGGATGGCTATTATGAGGATGATATGCACTTCATCCTCATTGTTAATTACAACGACAACCCCTGGTTCCCGGACGTCTTAGAGCAAGAGCGGCTATACGATTACAAAACGCTTGATCGGGCGCTATATGATCATATTTGGCTGGGAGCGTTTAATGATTCCATCGAGGCGTCAATTATCAAGGCCGAGTGGTTTGATATGTGCGTTGACGCGCATCTTAAGTTGGGATTTAAGCCTCGTGGCGCCAAAATAGTGGCACACGATCCATCAGATTTAGGCCCAGATGATAAGGGCCTTGTAGAGCGCCACGGCTCTGTGATCAATGAGGCGATCCTCAAAAACGTTGGGGACGTTAATGAGGGCTGCGACTGGGCGCTGGACTATGCAATATCGCATCAGGCGGACTTGTTTGTCTGGGACGGCGATGGCATGGGCGTTTCTTTGCGCAGACAGGTCAAGGATGCCCTGGACGGCAAGCGCATTGACTACAAGATGTTTCGGGGGTCCTCTGGTGTTGAGCGCCCGGACGAAGTTTACCAAGACCCGGATGAGGTGGATGTCGTAGATCGACAGCGGCGTACAAACAAACAGCTATTCAAAAACCGCCGGGCACAAATGTACTGGGCGCTCCGTGATCGGGTGTACTCCACCTACCTGGCTGTCACCCAAAACGCCTATCTTGACCCAGATACATTGATCAGTTTTTCCTCTGATATCAAAGATTTACAAAAATTACGGTCTGAGGTATGCCGCATCCCCCGCAAGCCAAATGCAAACGGGATGATCCAGATAATGACAAAGCCCGAGATGAAGCGGCGACTTAAAATAGACTCTCCAAATTTGGCGGATAGCGTGATGATGAGCTTAGTGACGCCAGCGCCAAAAGTGGCGGCCGAAAACAAAGCCGTGCAGGCATATATAGCAAACAATCGAAAACGAAAAAGGATGATGAGAAGATGAGCCAAGCAGCCCTACTGTTAAAAACCCAAGATGTCATGATGATCTCAGACACCGAGCGGCGTCGAGTTAAACAGCGATTTGAGTTTGGCGGCACGCTTGAGGGGGCCATCCCCCTGGACGACGGATCCGCCATCAATACCCGTGAAATCGTTATGGTTATCAATGATATTGCCACATTTAACGCACGATCTCTCAGTGTTCAAATTGTGACCCCTGAGTCAGCGCCCGAACCAGCGGTGCCTGAGCCTGCTGAACTAGAACCAGAACCAGAACCGGAGCCGATCCCAGCCCCAGAACCAGAGCCCGAAGCAGCCCCAGAGGGCAAGGGAGGCGGTAAGGGCAAAGGAAAGAATAAGAAGTAAGCAATGGTCACTAACCTCCTGAAGCCATTATCCAAGTTGCCCCAGCCAGATAAGCTGGCGCAGGCAAAAAGGATGAGAGCAGAGGCGCATTATGCCAGCCTTGATTGGATACGTGCGGCACGGGAGGCGTACGCCTTTAAGTCGGGAGATCAATGGTCACTCTCGGAAAAGGCCGCCCTGGCCGACCAGGGCCGGGAACCCATGGTGTGGAACTATGTCCACCCGACCATAGAGCTGGTTTCCGGCGTCTTGACGCAAAATCCCGTCCGAATCAGAATTTCCCCTGTGGATAAGACAGACGGCTTTTTATGTGAGATTAGCGAGCGGCTGGTTGATTGGGTTGAAGAAAATCAAACCGATTCGGACGCCCTGGAGACAGAAGCATTTGAAGACGCGGTCATCACCGGCAAAGGGTTTTGTACAATCGACATACAGCCTCGGCCGGAGAACCCCACGGAAGTGCTCTTTGTTGAGGAATGCCTACCCGTCTGGCAGTGCAAGATAGATCCGGGCAGCCGTAAGCCGGATCTGTCGGATGCTCGGTTTGTGATCACGGAAAAGTGGGTGGCACTGGAGGACTTTAAAATCAGGTATCCGCAACACGCCAACGATATGGCGGATATCTTCTTTCCCCACGGGGAGTCTTTGACGTCGGAGGACAGTCTGGGGCCAACACTAAACGAGGATTACGACGACTACGGCCTTGACTACTACGATCCGGACAACAAGCGTGTTTTGGTCTGCCAGATGGAGTATTTCGAAAATTATACCCGGTACTATTGGGTGGACCCCTCAAACCCGGCGGAAGCCCAGGAAATTGCGGAAAAACAAGCGGGGTTGATCCCAAGGGATCAAGTCATAAGAGTGCCGTCCAAAAAAGTTAAATGGCTCCACTTTACTAATGACTTTATTCTGTACGACGCCGATTCACCTATTTATCCCGATGGATTTTCCACTGTGCCGATGTTTGCCTACACCGACAAAAAGCGCCGAATGCAGGAATATTACGGCGTTGTCAAGCCGATGATTGATCCCCAACGGGAGTGCAACCGCCGGTGGATGCAAGCCATGAGGCTGATGGCAAACCAGGGCACGGGAGTCATGGCTGAGGTCGATGCTTTTGTGGATCTCAATCAGGCCCAGGATTCTTGGAGCGACCCGGACGAAATCACGCTTTTAAACAAGGGGGCGCTTAGAAACGGAAAGGTCCAGGAGAAAACTGGGCTTCAATTCCCAGCGGCATCCTTGCAGATGGAAGAGATGTCCCGTGCGGCCATGAAGCAAATCACGGGAATTAACCCGGATATGCTGGGGTTTTCGAGTGAGCGGCAGGAACCGGGGATTGTTGTTCGCCTCCGTCAACAGCAGGGGCTGACAATCATTTCAAAGCTTTTCCGCAACTACAAACGGATGAAAAAAGCTCTGTACCGCCGGAAGTTGTTCTTGGTCATGAAATACATGCCAGACTGGCAAATTTCAAAAATCCTCGGTGAGGACGATCGCTTTTTGATCAAAGACGGGGCCGTCGTAGATAAAGAAAGTCAACTTATTGCGCCCATTCGGGCGATCCGGGACATGAAGTACAATCTCAAGTTTGAGGACGCACCGGGCAACATGACTAAGACAATGACCGAACTATCGATTTTCTTAGACATGATTGCCAAGGGCTTCCCGGTCGATCCAATGACAATCGTTGATAAGTTGGATATCTCCGAGACCGAAAAAGCCCGCTGGAAAAAATACATCCAGCAATCCCAGCAGAGCGCCCAGCAGATTAAACAGCTTCAAGTCCAGCTAGAACAAGGCAAGGCGCAAGCCGAGATCCAGTCCAAAACCGGCAAACTGCAAACCGAAAATGGCAAACTGCAAATCGCTCAGGCGAATCTGCAAGCCAAGATGATCGAGTCCCAGGCAGAGTCGCAGCGCAAAGATCGAGAGATCGCACTCAAAGAAAAGGACGCCCAGGCGGATAGGAAGCTCCGACGGGCGGAGATCTTATTTAAATACAAAGAGTTGGAAGAGAAAAAGAAAGAGAATTTAAGGGGTTGGCTATTGGCCTTGAGTCAAGATGACCGGTTAAGTCTGGATGCAGACCTCAAGCGCATAGGTGCTGTCCAGGGCCTTCTTCCCAGCATGACAACAAACAATCAGGGCGCAGAGATGGCCCTGTAAAAATAAAACCGCCGCCGGGTAATCGGGCGTAGCCGCCTCCGGGCAGATCGGGAGATCCATATACAATAAGGATACAGATAATGGCAACAAAAGAAGAGATTGAGGAAATGGTTGGCGCGGACGAGCCGGTAGGCACAGAGGAGACAACAGATAAAACGGGAGAAGACAACGCAGCGCCTCCGGCTGAATCTGTAGATGCCGATGATGGCAAGGAGGATGAACACCCCCCGGATCCTGGAGTTACAACGGAGCAACTGAACGCCAGGATTGCAGAGTTGGAAAAAATCAACAATGGTTTGCTCCAAGCGAAGACGGCCTCTTCCGCAAAGGCGCGGGCGGCTCAAGAACAACTGCAAGAGACTCAACGGCAGATAGACTTGTTGAAAACTCGCCTTGATGGTGACGCCCAGAAAAAAGATAAAGCGCCTGAGGCGAGTGCTCAACGCCAGATGGACAGGTTAACGGTGGACTTCGATGAAAACGGAGTCCCCTTCATACCAGCTGAAGGGCTTCCCGTTAACAAGGATTTGGAACAGAAAGTGGCTGCCTTGGAGCAGGAACTGTCCCAGACCGCCCAGAGCATAAGGGCCAGCCAAGAGCAACGGGAAGAAGCGGAAAACTTGAGAGCACTCCTTGCCGAAAAGGACGGCTACCAGGAAGCTTTCGCGCAAATTAAAGACCAATGGGACTATCTAAGTGGGGGCTTTTTTGATCAGTTTGTTGTTGCTAATGAGCTTCCCGAGCCTCGAACAAGGGACGACGCGTTAGAAATTGCGGCCAATGAGAAGTTCCAGGCAGCATTTCGGGCAAAGTTTCCTAATGGGGACGCAGAAAGCGTAATAGAGGCGTTCACGAGCAAGAAGCCCTATTACAAGCGCAGAGCGCTGAATATGGCTTTAAAAGCACAAACCCCACAGCCGACACATACGCCGCTTCCAAAAGACAAGCCTCAATCTCTATCAACCATCTCTGGCGCCAACCATGCCGGAGATGACGACGATTTGCAGAAATTTGCCGATATGTCCGTGGAGGACTTTCTGTCGCTCAGCCCCGAGCAAGAGCGCCGGATGAATCGGCTGATGAAAGAAAAAGGAATGTAAACAATGGCTTATAACGACTTTGGGACCAACGACCCGCAGACTGTAAAGCTCTGGGGCAAAAGAATGATGAAGCAGGCCCTGGGGCAGACGCTTTTCTTTAAGAAGTTCCTGGGAACAGGCGACAACGCGCTGATTTACTGGGCAAAAGACCTTGAGAAAAACAAGGGGGATGAAATCCGCTATGACCTTCTGCTGGAGTTAACAGGGGATGGCGCTACCGGGTCTGCCGAGCTGGAAACCCACGAGGAGGCGTTAGACTACCAACAAGACACCATCAAGATCGACCAGCTCAGACATGCAACAGGCCGAACATTGATGTCCGAGCAGCGGACCATTCACGACTTCCGAGAAAGCATTCTTTGGGCATTGTCCCGTTGGTGGTCAAAAAAATTTGAATCGTACATGTTTAGATACCTCTGCGGAGACACGACCATAAACCACGCCCAGCAAGGGGTTATCTATGACGCCAATCACGTTATTTATGCGGGGACGGCGACCTCTGAGGCTAACCTCACTACGGCGGACACTTTCTCCCTGCCAATGATTGATTTTGCGGTAGAAAAGGCCAAAACAGACACCAACCGGATGGTACCTGTCATGATTGAGGGGACAGAGCATTACGTATGTGTGCTCCATCCGTCCTCCGTAACATCACTGAAGACCAACCTTGGCGGCGCGGGTTCTATAAATTGGATAGAAATTCAAAAAGAAGCCAATATTCGAGGGCGAAACAACCCTATATTCACCGGTGCCCTGGGCGTTTACAACAATACGATTCTTTTTGAATCCCCGGATATTTTTAGCCCTGCGGCCAATGTCCGCCGGAACATATTCCTGGCGGCAAGGGCGGGCTGCTTTGCCTCTGGTAACGCGTATGACAAGATTTACCAGAAGAAGATGGGCAAAGAGAATCTTGTCGACTGGTATGAATACGAGCGAGACGCCGGGGACAAGCGCTTTGTGAAGGCCGGGGCTGTGTTTGGTATCAAAAAGAACAGATTTGGGGGCGAGGATTACGGTGTGGTCACCATGCCTTGTTATGCCGCGCCCGCGTAAGAAGAGATGACGACGCTATCCCAGGAAATAGCATCAACCAGGTATGACCTGGTTGATGAGGTATCCACCCAGTACCCGGATGCCTTGTTGGTGGATTATTACAACAGAGCGATCCGGGGGCTGGTGTCCTTCTTGGCGACTATCGGCAGCGATCGGGTTTTTTCTGACTTCTCCTTCACCGCTCCTGCCGGTAGCAGCCAAGTGCTGTTGCCTGGTGATTTTTCATCTCCGGTCAGCGTGTCTGTTAACAACACCACGCTTAGCCCAAAGCCTTTAAACAATATTGTTTTTCTGCAAAAAGAGAGCGGCCCGGGAACCCCGTCTTTTTATGCTGTTTTAAATGACAACATCGTTTTTGACAGGGCGTTAGGATCAGGGGCTGAAATTTACATCCAGTACGCCATCAAAGCGCCAACGATCGGCCTTGATGATAACATGCCATTTGGTGACGCGCATAATGATTCCCTCCGTGGGGCCGTTGTTATGATGGCTAAAACGAGAAACAACAAAGACATGATCGGGAATCTGGCCTTGCATGATTTCTTCCGTGAGGCTGAGGTTACTACGATTGTGCGGCGGACCCGGCGTGGCCGGCCAATTAAGCTGGGGTTTTAGTCAATGCTGAATCTTCCTAATTACATATCAAAGCCAAAGGCCTTAAGGCCGATGCAGACTGTTTTGTTCCAGGGATTTCCTTTGGGGCTGAACACCTCTGTGCCGGACGGCCAGCTATCCGCAAAGGAGATGCCTGAATGTGTTAATTGGAAGATAAACCCAGGAGGGCAGTTAGAGAGCCGGTCAGCAATTTGTAGATACACAGACGTGCCCGCTGACGGCGCAATTACGGCTCACACAAATGCTATTCTTGGCGGTGTAGAGCACACGATTGTAGCTGATGACAATAATGATATTTATTATCTGGATGGCACCTCTCTCTCAAAAATAGGGGCTGCAAGCGGCCCGGCCTATTTGTTCCCTTATAACAATGTGTGTCTGGTTTGCGATGGCAGTTATCTAAAATTCCTAAGCGACACATCCATGTTGCGTATGGCCTACGACGCTGGGGATAAGGGCGCTCAGTTTGACAATTATTCGGGGACTGATGATTCCGGCATAAAAGTCGGCGACGGCACCAGCACCCGTGCGGCAGCAAAGTTCACCTCTGAGTCTTGGGATGCAGGCTTTACGGTCCCTGTCACTGGATATTCTTGCTTTTTAAGGCGGGTTGGAAACCCTACGGGGGTAATAACTGCCACTTTGAGGGCTGTAGCTGATGACTCTGTTTTGGCAACCACGACCGTGGGGCAGACCGCCGAGCAGATATCCACCTCTGGCGAATATGTAGACATCGATTTTGAGTCTGTGAGTGTTGAGATGTCCCCTGGCACAGAATATTACGCCTGCATTGAGTATGCCAACGGGGATGGCTCAAACCATCTTGAGTTGAGGTGTTCAAAAAACGGGGAGTTTGTAGACACCGGATATTCTTACGATGGCAGCAGTTGGACATCCCAACCCCAGCACAACCCCATGATAAAAGTGGGGCCTGGACACCCGCCCAAGTGTTCTTTTGGCTGGGTGTCAAAATCCCGCCCCTGGTTGGCAGGAGACCCTGACAACCCCAGCTATGTGTGGTACGGGAATTTGAGCCATTTGGATTTTAGCACCGGGGCCAGCGGTGGCTATATCTCAGTGGTGGATAATAACAATACATCCTTCCCCGTTGGCGCCGGGCAGGACCTATACGGCAAGATGTTTGTGTACGGGACGGAAGCGCAGCCGTTTCTTTCTCGATTGGAGGGAGAGACCCCGGAGAGCTTTACCTTGCCGCTGATGTTCCAGCAGTCGTGGGCCACGCAAAGGACAATAAGAAACGTGGGGAATGACTTGTGGAGCGCTAACAGCAGCGGAGTTGACGCACTGTCGGGTGTTCAGCAATATGGGGATGTAAGGACATTCTCTGCAAGTGATCGGGTGAAGGATAAATTTAGCTATAATTGGGATACAGCCAAGGCCTTTGCCGGGTATTATCCCGACGATGGTCAGTATTGGCTTTGCTTCGATCGCCCTGGGTATGACAAGGTTCTTGTTTGCCATACAAAGGCGCCGATGCCCACCCCAGAAGGAGTGGCATACCCCTGGGTAGAGTACACGACGCCATGTACCCCCAAAAGCTTTGGTATGACCGAGGCCGGGTTTATGATCGGTGGGGAAGATGGGCATTTGTACTATTTCAATAAAAACGAATATAAAGATTTGGGGGGCAACCCAATTTCCCCCAAATTTAGGACATCATATGTTGAGCTTCCCTTTAGGGCTGTAGATTTAACCGAATTGCAATTGATGATGTCCAGTCGAACCGGAGCAGAGCTGTTGATATCTATTTACAAAGACGGCCAACTTGACACCTCAGCTCATGATTATCCTTTTCGCCTGCCGTTTGCGGACAATTTGCTTATTGATGAGCTGCTTATGGATATCGATGATTGGTTCGGTGCAATCGATTCTTTTTATACAGCAATGTTTTTTGATTTAAACATGCACGTCAGGAGTTTTCAGGTCGGATTTAGTGACGTAAAGATTTCAGGCCTACCCATTTTTGTGGATGGGTGCGTCGTTAAATACAGGATGGTGGATCACCAATGACACAAAAAGTTTACACAGGAAGCACCCAAGCCAGGGACGCGCTGTTGAATTACATCCAGGTGAATACAGCTGAGCTGTATCTCACAAAAGCTGAGCTTGAAGCAGCGCGTGGGGGTGAAGCGTCTTTGTCCGAAAAAATAAACAATATTGAGCAAGACCTGATCACTGTTACGTTGGAGGTTACGGACGCCAGAGATGGGGAATCGACCTTACTGGATCAAGTAAATGACTTGCAAACGGGAATATTGTCGATCGCGAATGAGATTATTGCCGCCAGGGACGGCGAGACGACTTTAATCGACCAAATAAATAAAATACAACAAAATGTAGATAATGTCACCCTGGAGGTTATAAGCGCCAGAGACGGCGAGTCGAGTTTGCTTGCTCAGGTTGACAGCCTACAAAGTTATATTGCTGATGTTTTGAATGAGGTCGTCGCTGCCAGGGATGGTGAGGCGACATTGCTGGATCAGATTGATGACATCCAATCAAATATCAGCGGCATAATCGTCGGCGGTGTACCAAGCTTGGCCGGGAATGCGGGTAAGCCTCTGGTCGTCAACGAGGCCGAAGATGATGTTGAATGGGGCGAAGTTGGCCCTCAAGATCTTACGCTGTCTTTTAATGAGTCTGTCAAAATAGCTACAAACGCAACCGATAAAAAAATCACAATTTTAAACGCCGCAAGTAATATTTTTAGCACATCAACGGATGGGGTGAACTGGACCGACCACCCAGACGCCGCTTGGGAAATCGTTGATGGTGATTTTTACGTAGGCGGGCCGCAAGTTATCCCAATCATAAACGCTTTGGAATCGATGGACAATGTTGTCTTAGATCCCACTTTTTATTTGGCTTATAGAAAAGATGATTTTTTGTTCGCCTGGACAGGGGGGAAGGGCGTAAGAAAATACAGTTGGCCATCGTTGACTCTGCTACAAACGAAATTAGTCGACGAATACCCTGTCGGTTTTATTTTCAGAAGCAATGATCTATTTGTTGTTAATACTGATACCAATAACAACACATCAAAGGCTCATGTCTTTGCCGACGGCAACCTGTCGGCCACACCGGTTGTTTATGATTTCTCGGCGTTGTTTGGTGGCACCCTCCTTTCTCTTGCTTTTTATCAATCAAATATCATTGCGTTAGAAGCTGCTAGCAGCACTCAACTCAGGGTCAATATTATGGACTCCACGGGCCAATCCATATTGTCTTCGTTCGACCCAGGTATAACACCAAGAGCAGCAAGTGGCGCTTCATTAATGGTTGATGCCGAAGGGGATATGTATATATCCACAAAGGACGAGGGTATATACAAATTTTCTGGAATAACTCCAAATCTTCTTGCTTTTCGTAAAAAAGCTGAATTAGGCAACAACACATCTTATCTTTACCAAATATTTGAATATGACGGGGACATTTGGGCCTTTCACCGCGAGAATTCGCCATATGCCTCATACCTCTTTAAATTAGACCCGGAAATCAAAAGTTCTGTGGTTGTGTTTGGAGCATAGAGATGAAAATAAAAATAAATATCGAGCGTGAAGCCATCGGGAGCAGCGAAACATACACATACCCGATTGATATGTCTCAAGTAAAGATCATTAAATATGCCGATGACATGTCGTATTGTATCGCAGAGGCTGACGCCATTCTCCCTGGCACAACACCTATAACAGAGGAAGAATGGAGGCTGCCAGAACGGTTAAAGGAGCTTAAGGAATATCGTCAAAAAATAGAGTTTGGCGGATTTACAATGCCGGATGGGACTTTTTTGGAAACGGCAAGGGAAGACCAGAGAAAAGTAGACGCAGCGGTTATGGGTGTAGAGCGAAACCCAGAAACCATAATCAACTTTAAAACCACTAGTGGGTATATCCAACTAAATGCCGAACAGATGCTTGGTATTGGACAAGCGATGTTTGAGCACGTGCAGGCATGCCACACGCGGGAACGAGAACTAACGGAAGCTCTTAAGTTGGATATCAATACAGATATTACAACTGGGTGGCCAGAATAAGGAGATATTATGGCTGGCGTTTTTGACAATTTAATCCGGGATGCCTACGGGAGTATAGGTCGAGTTGGCATTGGAACAAATGTCAACCAAATAGATCAAGAGGGTTATGACTACTGGCTGGGCAGGTTGGAGTCTGGCGATGTGTCCACGAGTAATTTTAGAGATGTGTTCAACAACGCGGTTGATGGGTATATAAACAACGCGGCTGCAAACGATCCATTAAAATCATACATCTTAGACTATCGGGCGGGTCAACAATCTGTAACGCCTTCGCCCTCTACAACCATAAACCCCGGTCAAACGAATCAAACAAGCCCGCAACCGACAACACAACCGACGAGCAACATTGATAATGGGCTATATAATAATGTTTTGGCTGCGCTTATCAACCAAAACAACAGTTTACTTCAGGCCCAGACCCAGAATCAGCAGAACCAGCAGAACCAAGGTCAAGAAAACCTCTTAGAGCTTTTTCAGCCCAATTTATACCCGCGATCTGGATCCGAAAACGAATCTCATAGCATCTCAAACAACGAATCAAACAGCACCCGTGTAGGTGGGGGGGAAAGCAACAACAGATCAGGTATAGATTGGGACAATCCGTTTGTTCAGGAAATGACGGGGTTGATCTCAACGGCGGTCAATAACCTGCCTCAAAACATTGAAAATTGGACCCAAGCGGCTGTGGATAAGGCCGAGGCGGAAGCCCGGACGCAAGCCAGGACAATGATGCCTGGGATTTTGAACTCCTTGCAGCGTCGGGGCATTTTAAACAGTAGTGTATCTGAAAAAGTTCTATCTGATGTTCTTGGCGGAATCGCTGAAAACACCGCCAGGAGAAACTACGACGCGGCAATGAAAGAGGCGGAGATGAAAAAAGACATTCCATCTTTATTAGGGCGCCTGGCAGAACTTGGGCGCCAAAGCTCTGGATCAAGTATTAATTGGACTCTGGGGTCATCTCACTCTCAAGGCAATTCAAACAGCCAGTCTAACGGATATAGCTTCAATGAAAATCCATTGGCACCGTACCAGGCAATCATGAATATGTTCTTAGGAATGGGGGCTTAATATGGGACGATACGGCAAAGGGAGCAATGAGTTTGAAGGAAGTTACAACGAACCGTCAATGTCCGTAACGGCCAGCAGGGACAGCGGCTTTTCCAAGGATAACAGCGGCGGAGACAAAGAAGGCGGGAATTCCAACTGGGGGTATAATTGGTATGACAGGGATGCCGTCAACGCTGTTAACCGCAAATCCGAGACGGATTTCGCTGAAGGTATCTTGGATGAGGCCAGGACGATTTACAAAGAGATGGGTATTGATGGCTTAAAAGCTTTCAGCTTAGCGGCGGCCTCACTTCTTGCAGGGAATCCGATTTCGGCTGCGTTCGCCGTATTTAAAGGCGATAAAGCTATTTCCAAAAAAAAGAAAGCGGCGATAGTTGAGGCTGCAAAGCAACTGGTCTCTAAATTTGACATAGCCCCGTCAAGGATGGCAGACACTGTAACGGCATTGACAAATGAAGTTGACAGACTACGCTCAGCCGCCAAAAACGAATCAACGGCCACCCCAAGCCACGGAGCGGAGCACGACCCCCTTGAGAATGTAACCGCTCAATCTCTCTTGCTTGAGGCGGATAAGGTCGCAAAGGAAGCATCACAAATAAAGACGAGATCAAAGGCCGACGGCGAGACCCAGACCTACACAGACAAGGGGGGTGACCATCCGCTTTGGGAAAATTTTGTCAACGAGTTCTTTGAAACGGCGTATCCTAGCCTCGTAGCGCAGTCCGATGCCGTGAAGACCGCCATCGATGAACGAACCAACACCTTGGATCGTCTCAAGGATAACCAGGTGGCTTCGCTGGATAAATACACCAAGGGCATCAATGATTATACAGAGGCTTATCAAAGCTGGGCGAACAGCGCCCAAGGTGGATACAACAACGCGCGAGATAAATACACTGCCAGCGTAGAGGGCGCAACAACCGCGCAGAACAGCCTCCTTGACCGCTTGTCCAACCAACTTGAAAGCAATTCCCGGGTAACGCCAATGTCATTTTCCATTGGTGGGCAACAATATTCTTTTATCCCGAACTCCCAGAAAGACACACTCAGTCGATTGGCAGACATAGGACAGGCCAAATATAACAACACACTCAAGTCGGCGTCCAACATAAACGACACCTGGCTGGGGATAGAAAGCGCCATCAAGGGCCTGCAAGAAGCGAAACTAAAAGAGGTCACGGAAGGCGCTAAGGCGGTTTATGATGCAGAGCGGAATCTTGCCGAAAGCCTTGGCAGGATTGATCAAGAGAAGCTGAAGATTGCACTGGCAAAGGCCCAGGCGAACCCCGACGCAGAATATATCAAACAGCTGTTGCAGGTTGCGTCTCAAGAAAACGCCGTCACCAAAACAGATAACCTTAAAAATCTGGAACAACAAAAAATCGATCAAAACGAGCCGGGCATGCTTGATAAGCTCAAAGGCTTCACTTCACTTGCCAGCAGCGTTGCTGATTTGTATTCAAGCTTCTGATTGGGGGAGGAATTTATATGCCATTCATGACCGCAGCATCCGTCCGGAACCTTCCTAACTACATGCAGGAAGATAGAATCCGGGCCAACGAAAGAAGAGAAGAACAACGCCGCCAAGAAAAAGAGGCGATGAAAAAACGGTTCGGAAGCTTCATGAACGAGGTTTATACCCTTGGTGAGTCGGCAAAGAGTATTGATGATGTTAAGTCTGGATTCCCTGGGATCAGGGATCGGTATCCAGATCTGACTGCGGAGATGCAGGCCGCTGGCGTTAAGGCGGCCATGGCGTTCAAGCAGTCCATACTGGACGAAAAAGACAGGGCATACAAAGAGGGCCGGCGCACCATTGAAGATGCGCAAAAAGACGAATTGGCGCGGCAAACCAGCATACTTGAAAGACTCAAGGTGGATCGCTTCCCCGTTGAGGCTGCTAAGAAAGACTCCTTGTTTGACGCCCAGATTCGTGCAGAGAACGCCCGAACAGCTGCGGCGAACACGGACAATGAAATAACCCGGCTTAAGCTTTTACAGGCCCAAAGAGGCATCCCAAAAGGGCGTCCGGGGTCAGTTGAGTATAACAACGCCAAGCTTGAATATCTTAGCAAGCAATTAAAAATTATGGGCGACGCTGGGCAGCTTACCCCCGAAGCACTGCCCATGCTTAAAATGGGGCTCAGCACTGAGTTCGATGCCCTTCAGCAGAACTGGGGCCGGGTTACGATCAAGGATAAGGGGAAAGATGTCTTTGCTTATGTGACTCCCAATGGCCTAATCGACATGTACGGAAAGCCTATAAAAGAAAGGGTGAACACGGACAATTCACCCAAAAGCACATTCCAAGCATCAACATTCCTGAACAACAACGCAAGAAAAATTAGAGAAGTTATGAAGATTACCGGCGGCGCGTTTGATCGCGAAAGCCGTGCCGTAATTTTTGAGCCAGAGAGTGATGCACACCTACAAAAGACATTGAAGCTGCTGGACGACTCGGGATTTAAGTTCGATGTTAAAGCCAATGAGGACGGGACCTGGGCCATCTCTGTCCTTGGCGACAAGGCTCATGGGAGGAGGTAGGGAATGACGCTTCCTGCTGGGTTACAAGAGGGTTGGGGCCAATCAAGAGAAGAAAAGGCCATAGAGGAGCATCTGGCAAGAGCTTTGGCCAATGGCGCGCAATTAGGTTGGAGAAACCCGCCGGGATATAACGAAGACCCCACCCAAGAAATGGGGGACTTTGAGCGCGGCGTTAACCAGGGCATCCAAAACGTTCAGGCTGGGCTTTATGGCATGGCTGGGGTCGCAGGCTCCCTGGTTGGCGCTGACGAGTTAAGAGACTGGGGTTACGAGGGGTATCTCAGAAACACCGAAGAAGCAGCCCAGTATCAAACAAAGTCCTTAGAGGATGTTCAGGATGTCGGATCCCTTGTTGATTACGTCCAGGGCCTTGCCGGATCCCTTTTGCCAACAGTTGTTGAGGCGGGTTTGGGCGCTCTTGCTGGTGGCGGGATCGGGTATGCAGGCATTAAGTATGCCGCTAAAAAAGCTGTCAAAGAGATGGTGGAAGATCAGATCCAAAGAGGGATTATCAAGCAGGCCGAAAAAGCCGCCGTTAAGTCGCAGCTTGAACGGGAGCTCATTAAAGGATCCCTCAAGCCGATCAAAACCATGGCGTCTAAGGCTGGCATGTTCACAGCTGTTTCGGCCCTTGAATCGGGCTCAAACTATGGTGAACTCCTGGCAGAACACGGCATCGATGCCCCGTTATCTTCCCTGGCGTTTGGTTCTGCGGCGGCCAGTCTGGAGCTGCTGGGCGGCAATGTCCGGTTGATTGACAACTTCATTTCCGGAGTAGCAAAGAAAGCACCTGGCAATTACCTCAAGCGCACGGCAAGGGAGATTGTGACAAACTCCGCCGCTGAAGGGATGCAAGAGGCTGGACAGGAAGCGTTCTCGATTTTAAACATTGTTGCCAACACAGACGAAAAGCTCCTAACCCCGGAAAACATAAAGCGGATATTTGAATCTGGCGTTGCCGGGTCTATTTCTGGCACGGGAGCAGCCCCTGTCAAAGCCTTCCACAAACCAACACCCGCAGATGTGGATGGCAAGAAGATGCTGTCTGACGATGAAATAGAGTCAGAGACTGAAAACCAGAAGGCCAACGAGGCGTTTGAAGCCAAGAACATTGACGCGGAAGACAGGCACAAGGATGAGATCCAAACCCAAGAGCAGCTTGATGCTATTCTTGAGGAAGAATACTGGGCAGAACAAGAAAAGGAGATCCTTGAGCAGCGCCAACGGCAGGCTGAGAAAGAAGCTAAAGCCATGGCCCCGCCGACGATGTTCGATCGGAACCAAAAGACCATAGAGGACTATGACCGGTGGATGAATCGTGCGGTAGATGTCCCCGAAACAGATTCCTCTACATATAAAAAGAAGGAAGACGAGCTAAGATACTGGGAAGACGAAAAGCAGAAGATTCTTGCACAGCGCAAAGGGCCAACGCAGTACGAAAGAAACCAGGCCCATATAAACAGAACGCTAAGCGACGAAGAGCAACACGAACGAGATTTTAACCAATACATGGCTGGCCAGTCTGATTTTCAACAAAAGCTGGATATGATGCAGCAGGAGGTTAACAACTCCGAAAGCCGTGGCGTTAATCAAGAGTTGGTAAATAGACAGTCTGAAACCGTTGTGTATGGTGCATCGTCTCCCGCGTGGATGCAAGAAATCCAAGAAGAGCGGAAAGCCAACGGTGAAAAAGCGTTAAGCCGTAAAGAGTTGAATGTTTTGTTCGACAAGGCCAGGTCCGGTCAAAAAATGACGGATCGGCAAGCGTCCCAATGGGCATATGTAGAACGAGCCATAGACAAATACAGTGGCCCCAGCGATGAGTTTGGCGCAACATATTACGCAAAAGAGATGGAGCAAAAAGGCTTCGATCCTATGGGGGGAGAAGTAGAGCTGCCTGCTGCGGAACTTAACCCTGGGGATAAATTCATCGGCACTGTGGACGGGGTGAAAGACGAATATACCGTTAAGGGCCTGGACGAAAACGGGGATGTTTTAATACAGGACGGAATTACCCGCCATGTGGATATGTTCGACCCGGTTGGAGTCGAGGCGATCCGCCGGGGTAAGGGCGCCGACCCTAAGTTTTCCATTTCATCCGTTAAACCGTGGCCTAAGGATTTCCCAAAGATATTCAACCATACCAATACCGCAACCCTGAAGAAACACCCGGACTATGAGGCTGCCAAGGCTGGGGACATAGGTAGTGCTATGCGCCTGGTTTCCGACCTAATCAAGGTGGATCGCATCAAGGCGCTGGGAGAGCTGTTCCCAAACGCCCAGGTAGTTTCGGTACATGCGGAAGAGGATAGCGGACGCAATAAGATTCCAGAGGTTTTTGCGAGGACAATTAGTCATATTGCAGGGCTTTCGGTCGACTCCGATATTGTCCAATCTAACCGGGCCAAGCACACCAAAAAGGGGGCTGCCGGGCGAATAGTGGCCCGTCCAGAATTTAGCGGGAAAATAAAAAAAGGCCAGGAATATATTCTTGTGGATGACGTTGTGTCACAGGGCGGCACTATTTCAGAGTTGCGTCATTATATTGAAAACAACGGCGGAAAAGTGGTTGCAGTTTCTTCCTTGTCATATTCGCGAGGTTCTGGTAAAGTTGCCATACAGCCTGAAACAATCCAGACCCTAAAGCAAAGGTTTGACGAAAATGAGCTTACAGAACTCCTTAAAGAATACAACATCTCGGGAACAATCGAAGCCCTCACAGAGCGAGAAGGAAGATACCTTTTACGATTCGGATCGCTTGACACCATCCGAAATAGATTCTCTGAGGCAAGACAAAAAGGCAACGGGCGAGTTCTGCATTCA
>PDWI01001739.1_pt1 | contig 40671 bp, 40 predicted proteins | sample 1430891 | NCBI WGS metagenome assembly PDWI01 (sample SAMN01162508, study PRJNA174530) | Oral metagenome, whole genome shotgun sequencing project. | biome: Marine environment; feature: Marine mammal; material: Swab sample of the gingival sulcus; isolation source: swab sample of gingival sulcus... | reverse complement strand
GATGATAGTGTGGGGCTTCCCCATGTGAAAGTAGGTCAACGCCAGCTCTTTATACCAAAGCCCCACTCATAAGAGTGGGGCTTTTCTTTTTGTCTAAAAGTTGTTACTTTGAATTTTATTTTAAAAAATGTAGAATGAAAACGACTTGAAAATTATTTTTTAGAGAGGTTGTTTTGAAAATTTACGGTGATGTTCAGTCTGGTAACTGTTATAAAATCAAGCTGCTATGCTCGTTGCTGTGTATTGAGCACGAATGGATTCACGTAGACATAATGGCTGGTGATACCTTAAAAACTGATTTTTTAAAGAAAAATCCTAGCGGAAAGATTCCTCTTCTTGAGTTAGAGGATGGGCGATGTTTATATGAGTCAAATGCAATACTCAATTATTTGTCTGTAGGAAGTAGCTTTCTTCCGTCAGATACTTTCAGTCTTGCAAAAGTTCAACAATGGCAGTTTTTTGAGCAGTATAGTCATGAGCCGTATATAGCGGTAGCACGCTTTATTGCTAAGTATCTTGGCTTACCTGATGAACGTAAATCAGAGTATGAAGCAAAACAGTCTGGAGGGAAAAAGGCACTAGCGGTTATGGAGAGACAGCTAGCCACTTCTCCATATTTAGTTGGTAGTTCTATGACTACAGCAGATATCAGTTTATATGGGTATACTCATGTTGCTCATGAAGGTGGTTTTGATCTTAATGAGTATCCTTCTATTTTAAAATGGCTTAGAAGAATAGAAAAGAATAAGAATTATATTGGTATGGTGTAGGTATTATTTATTTTTGGGGTTGTCGGATATTTATTTTTCCTTAAATCACCGTCCAGCCCACGTAGGCGAAACCCAGCTTACCATGAATTCAAAATTTTTCGAAAAAACTAAATCACCGAAATTGCTGGGTTTCGCTATCGCTCTATCCAGACTACAAATTTTCTATAAAAATCACAATCTAGAATGACGGTACTAATTTAAGTAGGTTCTTTAACAGTTTTTATATTTCAAGTTAAATGAATTAGTTAACTATCTGATAATCCACTTTGATTTTTGCGGTTAATTGTGTCAATTTGGTTTTGGTGCTAGACTTGCACGACAAATATTTGGCTAAATAACAAGGAGTGATAATGGATATTATTGATGCACAAAAAGCGGTAGATGATTGGATAAAAGCTCACGGAGTTCGTTATTTCAATGAGCTGACCAATATGGCACAGTTAACGGAAGAAGTGGGTGAAGTTGCAAGAATTATTGCTAGACGCTACGGTGAGCAAAGTGAAAAGGAAAGCGACAAAGGTAAAAATTTAGGGGAAGAGCTTGCCGATGTTTTGTTTGTCTTGCTATGTCTTGCTAATCAAACGGGAACAGACTTGTCTAAAGCTTTCTATGATAAATTAGAACTAAAAACTCAACGCGATCACAATCGTCATCACAATAATCAAAAGTTAAAATAATGCCATGAATATTTATTTGGCTGGATGCGGGCAATTAGGTCTTTCTTTAGGTAATCGCTTACAGAATGACGTCAATAAAGTCATTGGTCTGAAACGTTCATTTGTTTCTGCTGATTTTGCCATCAGCACTATTGATTTGTCTGATGAAAAAGCAATTAGTGAATTACCACTTGATGCCGATGTTATTGTTTTTACCGTGACGCCAAGTGAGTTTTCTGAGGCGGGTTATCGTCAAGTTTATAAAACCATCTTAGAAAACATGGTTAGCTATGCTAAACGCCATGAAAAAGCACCGCTATTTATTTTAGTTTCTTCGACGGGTGTTTATGCCCAACAAAATGGTGAATGGGTTGATGAACAAAGTCCAACGGAGCCGATAACCGAGATGAATCGTTGGATATTGCGTGGTGAACAATATGTGCAGGAACAGCTCGATAATTGTTTGGTGATAAGATTTTCTGGGATTTATGGAGATCATCGAACTTGGCTTATTAAAAAATCTGAAAGCGGTGAGCCTTGTCAAAAAATACCGCCGTTGTGGACTAATCGCATTCATGAAATCGATTGTGTGGGGATTTTGCAGTTCTTAATTCAAAAATATCAAAATGGGGAAAAACTATCGCCTATTTATTTGTGCAGTGATGATTTGCCTGTTTCCAGTTATGAGGTTCGGCAGTTCATTTGTCAGCAACTGAAGTTTCCGTCACCACCAGAAAAAACTGAAAATCTCTCAAGAAAATACAATAAACGTTGTCGCAATACACTGATTAAGCAAGCTGGTTACCAGTTTGTTTATCCCACTTATCGGGAAGGCTATGCCAGTATTTTAGAAAAATATTGTAAAGTGAATGAATGATTGTTGTCGCGTATTGCACTAGGATTAATTTATAGCATTATGTTGAGCGTTTATCCTTTTGTCGGTTTTGGTACCGTCATTCTGGGGAATATTTTTAGTTGTTGATATCTTGTAGAAGCTTTGACCACTGATTGGCAACGTTTTCCATAGAAAAACTTTTTTCCCCATAATAAGCCTGATGGCTCATTTCTTTGTGGCGTTGTGGGTTGTTGAGCAGGTAAATGATTTTTTCTGCCATGCCTTGTATGTCGTTGGGTGGAATAAGATAGCCGTTTTGTCCATCTTCTATGAGAGCGGTCGGTCCGTATTTAATATCAAAACTGATAAAAGGGCAACCGCAAACAAGGCTTTCCATAATAACGAGTGGTAGAGCTTCGCTACTGCTGGTTAACAGCGATAAGCCTGCGTTTTCAAACACTGCGTAGGAGTCATTAGTAAAGCCTTTGAGTGTAATGGTATTGCTCAATCCAAGGTCGTCAATTTGTGTTTGTAGGCTATCTTGTAATTCGCCTGTGCCATAGATATCTAATTTTGCCTGTGGCACTGCTTGATGAACAATGGCAAACATCGCAATCATTTTATCAATTTGTTTTGTCGGATTTAGTCTCACGAGGGCGGTGAGTAAAAATCGGTCCCTTTTTTCGAAATCAATCGGTTTAGGAAAGTGGTTTAGCGTATTGGGTATGACATACAAATTGTCAGCTTGGCACAATCTTTTCTCAATGTCTTGCTTTTGCTGCTCAGTTAAAATAACCGTTTTCATTGCAGGCTGTATTTTGTATTCAGCGAGTGTACCGGCAAAATGCCCGTGGAATGCAGCATGCTCCACATCAGGTGTAGTTGTCTGTATGGCGTGAAAAACTGAAATAGTGTGAGCGTTTTGATGTTTTAGCTTGCGTAAAGCTTGATAATAAATAGGGTGTTCAACGATAAAGTACAGCTCGTCTTGAGGGTATAAATCCGCCAGTTTTTGTAAGAAATCAGCGACTAATTCATCCTTTGAATTAAAGATGTTAGTCGTCATGCCGTGTTTGTTATGGGCGAAAATTTTAAGCTTATTAGAAATATTGGCTGTCTTTTCGTGGATAGTTAAGCGTCTACGACCTTTCCTGTCTAGAAAATATTTGATTTGGTCCTGTTTGTTTTTAGGCTCTACAACACTAGTCGTCGATAAATAACCTTGGCTATCATAAACATCACGTTTAATGACCTCAACATCATCTCGGCTTGTGTCGATATAGTTGATGTAGTCAATCAGTTGTGTTTCTGGATGGTATTCTACGTAAGCTCGGAGTTGCTCATTAATCATTCCCCAATATTTGTTTGGGTCTTCTGTATCTGCGGTATAAGTGATATTGGATGATGTTGGTAGGTTTTGTATTTGATTTTCTGCGGCGGGCAGAATTTTATCGCAATAAAAATCAAATAAGCTGAAAATAGGAATGTCTAAGTCTAGACCTGTTTCTTGGGCGTATTTTTGAAAATCATAGGGTAAATAAGCACTGTAACCATGTGTGATAATCGTGGGTGTGATACCTAAATGTTTTTTGAAAAGCTTTGCCCGAACACAGGCTTGTATTTCAATGGCTGTCGGGTGAACAAATATGCCACCAATTAAAAAAAAGTAGCGTTTTTTTTGATTGGTCTGAGAGTTAGACATCGAATTTTCCATGGTTGCTCATTTTTCTGGTCACTAAGCTTTTTGCTGTTCTATATCAGCAAACAGTTGTTGCCACTTTTCGGCGACAGCAGGCATGTCAAAGTCTTTTTTGCCGTAATAGGCGTTATGGCACATTTGCTCATGGATGGTTGGGTTTTGCAGTAAGTAGATGATTTTTTGTGCCATTGTCTCTAAATCATTAGGCGGAATTAAGTAGCCATTTTCCCCGTCTTTTATCATTGCAGAAGGGCCGTATTTAACATCGAAACTAATAAAAGGACAGCCAGAGACTAGGCTTTCCATAATCACTAATGGTAGCCCCTCGTAATGACTGGTAAGTAAGGCGAGTCCTGCTTTACTAAACACCTGGTAAGGCTCTTGGGTAAAGCCTTTTAGCTTGACCGATTCGCTAAGGTTTAAAGCATCAATTAGCTGCTGTAATTCGCCTTGTAACTCACCTACGCCGTAAATATCTAGTTTTGCTTGTGGAACAACTTGTTTGACGAGGGCGAATGCTTGAATCATTTTATCGACTTGCTTTTGAGGACTTAGCCTTACCAACGCTGTTAGTAAAAATCGGTCTCTATCTTCAAAAGTCGTTGGTGCAGGTTGATAGTCGAAAGTATTGGGAATGACGTATAAATTATTGGCTGGGCATAGTCTTTGTTCTATATCCTGTTTCTGTGCTTCGCTGAGGACGATGGTTTTTATGCTCGGATTGGTTTTGTATTCGGCGAGAGGGTCGGCAAAATGACCGTGAAACGCTGAATTTTTCACGTCAGGTTCGGTGGTTTGCAGATTGTGAAAAATTGAAATTGTATGAGCGTTTGGGTGCTTTATTTTTCTAAGTCCCTGATAGTAGATGGGATGTTCTACGATAAAATAGAACTCATCGTCTGGGTATTTGTCGGCTAATTGCTGTAGGAAATCTGCAACTAATTCTTCTTTGGAATTAAAGACGTTGGTCACCATACCGTGTTCGTTACAGACAAATATTTTAGTAATTTCCTGTTCATTATTTTCTATGCGATAGTGAATAATTAATCGCTGTCGGCCTTCTCGGTCAAGGAGGTATTTAACTTGCTCATTTTTGCTGATTGGGTCGACAACGCCAACTTGAGCAAGATAGCCTTGATCGTCATAAAAGTCACGCTTGATAATATTGATGCCGCTTTCTGTGTGATCGACATAATTAATGTATTTGATTAAACGCGTATGAGGATGGTACTCAATGTACATTTGTAACTGGTTGCCTAAAAAAGCCCAATAGCTGTGTAATTCAGTTCTGTCGACTTCGTAACGAAAGTTGGGCTGCCACTGTAGTGATTGGTCATTGTTTTTTTCGGCAGGTTTGGATTTGTCGCAATAAAAATCGAATATGCTAAATAAAGCGGTGTCATTAAGTAAACTATCATTGCGATTATGGATAGCAAAATTGGTTCTTAAATTGGATTCGTAGCCATGCGTGATGATTGTTGGGTTGATGCCAAAATATTTTTTAAATAATTTTGCTCGAATACAGGCTTGTATTTCGATTGCGGTGGGGTTAATGAAAACGCCGCCAATTAGGAAAAAATAACGTTTTTGATTGCTTGTTGAATTACTCATGACTTTGCATCTCTGTGTTTGTAGGTAGCTGCTTGTATGGCTATGACTCTCTGCATTATAGTCTGCTTTGAACTTTGGCTGCAATATTTAATAAGTAGTATTAACTTGATGATAAGAAATTTATTAAAAATGCCGTTTTGGTACCGTCATTCTGTATGAGGGTTTGTTTGAAAATTTGTATTTTAAGTTATTGCCTTCAGAGGTTTTTGTTGCTTTTCCATGTCTAGGCGGTGATAAGCCTGGCTGTAGTGAAATATTTATCGCTATCTCCTTGCTATTTTTATAAAACCGCTATAGAATGTTGCGTCCCAATGTCCCTACTATTGCATTGAGTCAATGGTGGGGCTTGTTTGTTAAGTGTTAAGTAAATGCTGGAAACAGTTGCTATGAGAGCGATTAAGCCCAGTTACTGAAAACTAAAATGAGGTAAAAACTTATGATGAGTGATCCAATTGCCGATATGCTAACGCGTATTCGCAATGCACAAATGGTGGGGAAAGCCACCGTATCAATGCGTGCATCGAAGCTAAAAGCTGCTATTGCTAACGTATTGAAAGAAGAGGGCTACATTGTTGGCTTCTCGCAAGAAGAAGGTCCAAAGGCGCAACTGAACGTGTCTTTGAAATATTACCAAGGCAAAGCGGTTATCGAAGAGATTAAGCGTGTTTCTCGCCCTGGTTTAAGAATATACAAGCAAAAAGATGAGTTGCCTAAAGTTAAGGGTGGTTTGGGTATTGCGATTGTTTCTACGTCTAAAGGCGTGATGACAAGTCAAAATGCTAAAGCCCAAGGCTTAGGTGGTGAAGTTCTTTGTGAAGTTTACTAATTCGGAGGTTTTTAATGTCACGTATAGCAAAAAAACCAGTCGAATTAATCGATGGATCAAAAGCCAGTATCGATGGTAACCAAGTTACTGTTGAAGGAAAAAATGGCAAGTTGTCTTTAACATTGCATGATTATGTTGAAATCAAAGAAGAAGATGGTCAGTTAGTGATTGCTCCTAAAGCGGATAATAAGCCGTCATGGGCAATGGCAGGAACGATGCGTTCTTTGGTTAACAATATGGTTGAAGGTGTTACAGCTGGATTTAAAAAAGAATTAAAATTAATCGGTGTGGGTTATCGTGCTGCTGTTCAAGGCAGTAACTTAAATCTAACACTAGGTTATTCTCACCCTATTGATTGATAAGCAATTGGTTGGTGAAGTGTCTGCAAAAATCCGAGCTTTCCGTCCGCCTGAGCCTTATAAAGGTAAAGGGGTTCGTTATGCTGATGAGCATATTACACTGAAAGAAGCGAAGAAAAAGTAAGGTAGGCAAATCATGAATAAAAAACAATCAAGATTACGCAGAGGCAGACGTTCGCGTGTTGCTATGCAAGAGCGTGGAGATATTCGTTTGGTGGTCAATAAGACCCCGCGTCATATTTATGCACAGGTTATTTCAGGAGATGGAAGTAAAGTTTTGGCAGCTGCCTCAACGCTTTCATCTGATATTAAAGGTCAAGTTGCGTACACTGGTAATATTGAAGCTGCTAAAGCAGTTGGTAAAGCGATTGCAGAAAAAGCGGTTGCAGCTGGCGTTAAGCAAGTTGCGTTTGATCGTTCAGGTAACAAGTATCACGGTCGCGTTAAGAATTTAGCTGACGCTGCTCGTGAAGCTGGATTGGAATTCTAAGAGGTTACTATGGCAGATATTAGAGAAAATGAACAGCCAGAATTATTAGAGAAGCTCGTTGAAGTTAATCGTGTTTCTAAGGCTGTAAAAGGTGGTACTAACTTTGCGTTTAGTGCTTTAGTTGTTGTTGGTGATGGTAATGGTAAAGTTGGTTTTGGTTATGCTAAAGCTAAAGAAGTTCCTGTTGCTATTCAAAAGGCAATGGAAAAAGCTAAAGGTAGTATGATTAAAGTTGCTTTACATGAAGGTACTTTGCAACATCCAATCGCTATTCAAAATGGTGCAGCAGATTTGTATATGCAACCAGCATCTCCAGGTACTGGGGTTATTGCAGGTGGTGCAATGCGTGCGGTATTTGAAGTTGTAGGCGTTAAAGATGTTTTGGCCAAGTGTAACGGCACAAGAAATAAAGGTAACGTTGTTCGCACAACAATTAAGGCGTTGGCTGAGATGTCATCACCAAAATATGTTGCTGATAAACGCGGAAAGGCGATTTCTGAGGTATTAGGCTAATGAAAAAGTTAAAAATTACATTGGTAAGAAGTTTGCATGGCCGTAAGCCAGGGCATAAAGAATGCGTTTATGGCTTAGGCTTGCGTCGTATGCACCAAACGGTTGAGGTGTTAGATACACCAGAAAACCGTGGCATGATTGATAAAGCCTACTATATGCTAAAAGTAGAGGAGGCATAAGATGGAATTAAATACATTAACTCATGCGGGTAGTCGCACAGCACGTCGTCGCGTTGGCCGTGGTATTGGCTCGGGTCTAGGTAAAACTTGTGGACGTGGTCATAAAGGTCAAAAGTCTCGCTCAGGTGGTTATCACAAGGTAGGTTTCGAAGGTGGGCAAATGCCTATCCAGCGTCGTTTGCCTAAAGTTGGTTTTACTTCTCGCAAGAAGGCAGTTAACGCTCAGCTACCTACATCAGCATTGAATAAGTTATCAGGTGAAGTTTCGTTGGCAACATTGATTGAAGCTAACTTGATTCCTGCTAACTCGCTAAAGTGCAAGGTTTACTTGTCTGGTGATGTGAGTGCGGCTGTTCAGCTGAAAGGTATTTTGGCTACGGCTGGAGCAAAGGCTGCCGTTGAGGCTGCTGGCGGTTCAGTTAGCGAATAATTTGAATTTCAGGAAACGATAGAGCGAGAGCAAAATGGCAAAAAATGGTGCATTACAAACTGGTGGTTCGCAATCTGAATTAGGACAGCGTTTACTGTTCTTGTTTTTGGCGATTGTGATTTATCGTATTGGTACATTTATTCCTATTCCAGGGATTGATCTTGCTCAAGTACAGAGTTTGATTAGTAACAAAGATGCAGGCGATGTTAGTGCATTTGCTAACCTGTTTTCGGGTGGTGCTATTGCGCGAATGTCTATTTTTGCTTTGGGGGTGATGCCTTATATCTCAGCCTCTATCGTCATACAACTGTTGTCTCATATGCCTGGCAAGCTAAAAGAACTAAAAGCAAGTGGTTCGACAGGTAGAAAAAAAATCACACAGTATACGCGTTACTTAGCATTCGCTGTTGCCTTATTCCAGGGTATAGCAATGTGTTTGGCGTTCAGAAGTGCTGCTGCAGATCCTAATCCGGGTCCAGAGTTTTGGTTGATTGGTGGTTTTTCTTTTGCTGTTGGTGCTATGTTCTTGATGTGGTTGGGTGAGCAAATTAATGAACGCGGTATCGGTAATGGTATTTCTATGCTGATTATGGCGGGTATTGTTGCCTCTATGCCGCGAGTGTTTGCTGGTTTAATTAGTAGTGCAAAAGCAGGTGATGTTGCAACGCCATTAGTTTTGGCAATTTTTGCCATTATACTTGGCTTGTTTGTTGTCATCGTTTATATGGAAACGGCTCAGCGTCGCATCCCTATACATTATGCACGTCAACAAGCCGGTATGGGTATGGGGCAAAATGCACCTTACTTGCCACTTAAAGTGAATTTAGCGGGTGTTATTCCTGTGATATTTGCTTCGGCAATTATGATTCTACTAGCGACTATCTTCTCGTTCCTGAGTAATGTGGAAGTGATGAGTGGTTTCTTAGGTGAGAATTTTGGTCGATACATGAACACAGTTGCTGTTAATTTACAAAGTGGTCAGCCTGTATATATATTGATTTTTGCCTTGCTGATTATTGGTTTCTCATTCTTCTATACTGGTTTGGTATTTGAGAATAAAGAGTTGGCTGATGATTTAAAAAAATCTGGTGCGTTTATTCAAGGTGTTCGACCAGGTAAGGCGACAGCAGATTATATTGATAATGTGCAAAATAGATTGACCTTGGTTGGTGCCTTGTATGTTGCTGCGGTTGTTATTGTTCCTGAAGTATTTAATATGAATTCAAGTAACCAAGTGTTGCTTCAATTTGGTGGTGCGTCTATTCTGATTATTGTTGTGGTTGCCATGGACTTTGTGCAAAAAGTACAAGCTATGCGCATGTCAAGTCAGTATGAGTCTTTAATGAAAAAGTCTCATTTAGGACGCCGAAGAAGTTAGTTAATTATAGAGAGTATATTATGAAAGTTGGTGCGTCAGTAAAAACTATCTGTAAAGATTGTAAGGTCATTCGTAGAAATGGCTCAGTTCGTGTGATTTGTAAATCAAATCCTCGTCATAAACAGCGTCAAGGTTAAGATTTACTTGGCTGTACATTGACACAAAAATTTAAAGTTTAGTTTTTGTGTTGATTTTTCAGGAAAGGGGTGTATAATTCAGCCCCCTTTCTTATTTATTTTTATTTATTAGGAGAATTGAATGGCTCGTATAGCTGGTATTAACATCCCAGTGCACAAACACGCTGATATTGGACTGACTGCTATTTATGGTATAGGTCGAAAAACGGCGCAGGACATTTGTGCTGCGGTTGGCATTAGTGCTTCAACCAAGATAAAGGACTTGACAGAAGATCAAGTTGAAAAGATTCGTGCTGCTGTAGGAAACTACGTAGTGGAAGGTGACCTTCGTCGTGAAAAAGCGATGGATATTAAACGTCTAATGGATCTTGGTTGTTATCGTGGGTTGCGTCATCGTCGTGGTTTACCATGTCGTGGTCAACGTACAAAAACAAATGCAAGAACACGTAAAGGCCCTAAAAAGCCAATTAAACGTTAATCATAATTAGAGGTTTTATTTATGGCAAAGGCCCAAAAGACTAGAAAAAAAGTCAAAAAGGTTGTTACTGAAGGAGTTGCACATATTCAAGCAACTTTTAACAACACAATTATTACAATCACTGATAACCAAGGTAATGCACTTTCTTGGGCAACATCAGGTGGTTCAGGTTTCCGTGGTTCACGTAAGAGTACACCGTTTGCTGCACAGGTTGCTGCTGAACGTGCTGGTACTGCTGCCAAAGAATACGGTATGCAAAATCTTCATGTTAATGTTAAAGGACCTGGACCAGGTCGCGAAGCAGCAGTTCGTGCATTAAATGCTGTAGGTTTTAATATTCACACAATTACAGACGTTACGCCAATCCCTCATAATGGTTGTCGTCCGCCTAAAAAACGTCGTGTTTAAGGGAGAAGGTACTTAATTATGGCAAGATATATTGGACCAAAGTGTAAGTTAAGTCGTCGTGAAGGCGTTGATCTTGAATTAAAATCAGGAATTCGCTCTTTAGATTCAAAATGTAATATGGGAGCAAAACCAGGTCAGCATGGTGCTGGTCGTGGTCGTCTTTCAGATTACGGACTTCAGTTACGTGAAAAACAAAAATTACGTCGTACTTATGGGATTTTAGAAAAACAATTCCGTAATTATTTCAAAAAAGCATCATCAACTAAAGGCTCTGCAGGTGAGAACTTGTTGCGTTTGTTAGAGTGTCGTTTGGATAACGTTGTTTATCGTATGGGCTATGCTAGTACGCGTGCGGAAGCTCGCCAATTAGTGTCTCATGGTGCTATAGAAGTTGATGGTGGTCGTGTGACTATCCCATCATTCCAAGTTAAGGCTGGCAATATTGTTTCTGTTCGTGAAAAATCACGTAATCAGGAGCGAATTCAAAATGCTTTAGCTCTTTCTGATGGTCGTGAGGCTATTGACTGGGTAGAAGTAGATAGTAAAAAAATGACTGGTGAATTCAAACGCGTTCCAGATCGTATTGATTTGTCTGCGGATATTAATGAATCATTAGTTGTTGAGCTTTACTCAAAATAATCGCTGCCATTAACCCAACTTTATTTAGGACTGAGCATGTTTAATTCTGTTTTATTACAACCAAGAAATATTTCTGTGACTAACGAAGGTGATATTTCTAAAGTTGTCCTTGAACCACTAGCTCGTGGTTTTGGGCATACGCTAGGTAATGCCTTGCGTCGTATCTTATTGTCATCTATTGAAGGTGCTGCTATTGTTGAATGCGAAATCGAAGATGTTTTGCACGAATACTCAGCAATAGAAGGTGTTCAAGAAGATGTTATGGATATCTTACTGAATCTTCGTTCTTTGGCTATCAAAATGCCAGAAGGGGAAGAAGCAGTTATCCGAGTATCTGTAAATAAGGCAGGAACAATCACGGCAGGTGATTTTGAATTGCCTCATAATGTCGAAATTATTAACCCTGATTTGGTGATTGCAACAGTCACAACTGATCGCTCTTTCTCTATCTCTTGTCGAGTAGAGAAGGGCATTGGTTACAGACCAGCAGCACCTATTAGTGATAGTGAAGAAACACAGAGTGTTGGAAAACTTAAGGTTGATGCCTTATTCAGTCCAATTAGCCGAGTTTCTTACCGTGTAGAATCTGCTCGTTTAGAACAGCAAACTGACTTAGACAAATTAATTATTGAAATTGAAAGCAACGGTACGGTCGAACCTGAAGTTGCTGTTAGTCAAGCTGCTACTCTACTACATAAACAAATTGCTGTTTTTGTAGATATTGAAGAGGAAATTGTCGAAGATATTGAAGAAGAGAAAGTTGAGATTGATCCAGTTTTACTTCGTTCAATTGATGATTTAGAGCTAACTGTTCGTTCTGCTAATTGTCTAAAAGCTGAAAAAATTGATTATGTTGGTGACTTAGTGCTAAGAACAGAAATGGAGTTATTAAAAACGCCAAACTTAGGTAAGAAATCACTTAATGAAATTAAGGATGTTTTAGCTCAGCACGAGTTAAGATTGGGTATGGTTTTAGAAAACTGGCCACCTGCTAAATAAAGCAGGTCCAGTTAAATTACAAACAAAAAGGTAAAAACGTCATGAGACATCGTAAATCAGGTCGTCAATTAAATAGAAATAGCTCGCATCGTAAAGCTATGTTTCGCAATATGGCTTGTTCATTAATTGAGCATCAAGTTATCAAAACAACTTTACCAAAAGCTAAAGAATTGCGTCGTGTTATTGAGCCAATTATTACTCACGCTAAAAATAATGATAGTGTTGCAGGTCGCCGTTTAGCATTTGATCGTCTTCGCAGTGATGAAGCGGTTGCTGCTTTATTTAATGATATTGCTCCTCGCTGTAAAGAGCGTAATGGTGGCTATGTTCGCATTTTGAAGTGTGGTTTCAGAACTGGCGATAAAGCGCCAATGGCTTTCGTTGAGCTAGTTGATCGCGAAGGTGCTATTGTTGCTGATAAGCCAAAGAAAAAAGCTAAAAAAGCAGCGCCTGCTCCTGAAGTTAAGGCTCTAGGAGATTTTGATGCAGATGCAGCTAAAGCTGCTTTAGGCAAAAAAATCAAGCAAGATGATTTAACAATGATTGAAGGAATCGGACCAAAGATTTCTGAACTGTTTATTAATGCTGGTATCACTACGTGGGCTGCATTGGGTACTACTGAGGTTGAGCGTTGTAAAGAAATCCTAGCAGAAGCTGGTGATCGTTACAAAATGCACGATCCAGAAACATGGCCTCGCCAAGCTAAGTTAGCTGCAGATGGTCAATGGCAAGAGCTTGCTGATTGGCAAGATAAACTAGATGGTGGACGTGAAGTAGAATAATTATTCTATTGGATAAATCACTAATCTAGGAAGCTGGTAGTTAATTTTTTAGTTATCAGACGAATTGAAAGACCAAATTCTTTAACGAGAGTTTGGTCTTTTTATTTGTGCTTTTCCTATTGAATTATTTGAAGATTTTCTGCGTTAATAAAATAAAACTGTCCGCTGGTGGGTGGACTTGTAACAAAATTTTTTTATCATGACTATACTTTAATATATCAATTCTTAGGTGGTTTTTAATGAACTAAACTAAAATTTTTATTTAGTCCATTGAAAAGTACCGTCATTCTGAGTCTGGTTTGGGGTTTGATTTTTGTTCTTTATAAGGGAACTTGTTGCGTTATACAGTGTATGTTACCGCCGCCATAGACTACTTCACGAGTATTAACGCCGACAACTTGATGATTTGGGAAAATCTCTGTGAGTTGCTGGATTGCTAAGGCATCATTCTCATCACCGTACTGAGGTACAATCACGCCTTGGTTACTGATTAAGAAATTAGCATAGGAAGAAATACAAATATCACCTTCTACTCGATTTTTGCTGGTTTGATTATTTTCTACTTGCAGGTCTTCTGGTAAATAGACAGGTTTTTGGGTGCAACAAAGTTTGTGTACAACTAACTTTCGTCCTTTGGCGTCAGTCATTTCTTGAAGTTGCTGATAACATTTTTGCAAGGTTTCATAAAATGGGTGGTTTTTGTCTTCTGTATAAATACAAACAACTTCACCAGGTCGTACGAAACAAGCAACGTCATCAATATGTCCAGTTGTTTCCTCGGGGTCAATACCGTCATCTAGCCACAACACTTTTTCTGCTCCCAAATACTCCGTTAGCATTTTTTCGATTTGTTCTTCATTTAGGTGTGGATTTCTTCCTTGGCTTAGTAAGCACATTCTCGTCGTCAAAACAGTGCCTTCTCCATCTACATGAAAAGCACCGCCTTCTAAAACGAAGTTATCAGGACGATATCGGTCAATTTGCATGAGCTCACTAATTTTTTGTCCTACGGCATCATCGTTATCCCACGGTGAGTACAGTCCGTCAAAGTCCCCTCCCCAAGCGTTAAAATGCCAATCACAAACTCTCAATTCGCCTTGCTCATTTTTAACAAAAGTTGGCACAATATCTCTTGCCCAGGCATCGTTTGTGGAAATTTCAACGACTTGTATTGAGTGTGGCAACGCGTTTCTTGCTGTTTTGTAATATTTATTACTGGCAAGCATGGTAACTGGCGTGAATTGATTGATAGTCTTGGCAACATTACTAAACGCTGTTTGGGCTGGCTTAGCATTGTTTCGCCAATTATCCTCGCGTTCTGGAAAAATCATAAAGACTCGAGATTGAGGTGCGTACTCTGCAGGCATAAAAAAGCCATCTGCTTTTGGTGTTCTTTGGGTAATTGTATTTGCCATGTGAAAATCCTCTTGTTTAATTGATTGTAGTGAAATGGCTTAAATATAGTGAAATTATAGTGATAGTAATGGGTTGTAGTGCTCAGGACGGCGATCACGGAATATTCCCCACTGGTGACGTTGTTTCTCCAGTTCATCTAAGTCGAAGCTTACAGTCAGTATACTCGTATTTTCTCTATCTGCTTCAGAAACCTTCTCTCCCGTGCCATCAGTAATAAATGAAGAGCCATAAAAAGTCATACAGGATTTGTTACCATTGACGATATCATTTTCGGTGCCAATGCGGTTAGAGGCAATAACAGGCATCAAATTGGCGGCAGAGTGTCCCTGCATAGTTCGCTGCCAGTGGTCTTTGGAGTCAACTTCTAGTGTTGGTTCGCTACCAATAGCAGTAGGATAGAATAACAACTCTGCACCCATGAGTGCCATACAACGTGCTGCCTCCGGAAACCATTGATCCCAGCAAATACCGACACCAATTTTGGCGTATTTTGTTTGCCAAACTTTAAAGCCCGTATCACCTGGGGAAAAATAAAATTTTTCGGCATAAGGCATGCCATCGGGGATATGTGTTTTTCGGTAGACGCCTAACAGGCTACCATCAGCATCAATAATAGCAATGCTATTAAAAAACGTATTTCCTGATTTTTCATAAAAACTGATAGGCAAAACAATGCTCAGTTCTTTGGCAATGCCTTGAAAATGTTTAATGGCAATATTTTCTTCAGTAGTCGTTGCCAAATTGAGGTATTCAAAGTTATGCCCTTGGCAAAAGTAAGGTGTTTCAAACAACTCCTGTAATAAAATAATATTCGCACCTTTAGATGCAGCGGATCTGACGAGTTTTTCTGCATTGGTAAGTGTTTCTTGGGCGTCCCAAGTACACGCCATTTGTGTTGTAGCGACAGTGACTTTTCTCATGGTTTTTCTCCTGGTATAAAAAAAGCAGCATATCATATGATACGCTGCTTTTTTTGCGATATATTCTTCTATGCCGCGTACATGTGTCCTAAAACAATAAATGATACTAAAGCAAGTGCAGCACCAATTAATGCGTAAGGGAATTGTGTAAAGGCATGTTGCATTGGAGTACAGCCAGCACCTTGTGAAGCAAGTACTGATGAATCACTAAAGAAACATGCATGGCTACCAAAAGATGATGCAGATAATAATGCACCAATTACTAAAGGCATATACACATCTAGGCTATTGGCAATTGGAATAACAATTGGAATAGCGATGATAAATACACCCCAGCTAGAAGAAGTTCCAAAAACAACTAATGCTAAGACAGCAAACACAATGGCTGGGTAAGTTGCTTGGTCAAGGTATGGTGTTACAGCATTGATAATATACTGAGTCATGCCAAGTGAGTCATTAATTTCTTTTAAGAAGAAACTAGCAACAACAGTAGATAATGGATATAACATTGTTTTAAATCCATCAAATAATGCATTGGTTTGTGACTCAAAAGACAAAATACCCTGTAAGTAATACATGACGATTGTGATAGCACAAGTGACAAAAACGCCTTTTAATAAGTCAATATCATAGTAAACAGTTGAGGCAATCAATAGAATCATAGGGAAGAAGAAGTTAAATAACTGCATTCCCATGCTTAGTTCACGTTTTGCTTCTGTTTTTAGGGTTAATTCTTGTCCAGCAAACTCTTCTGGAACAGGGTTTCCTGCTTTCGCACGAGCCTCAGCTTTTTTCATTGGTCCAAAATCACCAAGTAAACCTGTGGCAACTAAATAAGCAATTAGGATTGCAACCCAAGCGTACATCATAAACGGAATTGATGAGACATATAGGCTCATACCTTGGTTTTCACTTGCAACGCCATTTTCTTCTAGCAACCCAGCGAAAAATACTGCCCATGTAGAAATTGGCACGATAACACACATAGGTGCTGCTGTAGAGTCAATTAAGTAGGCGATTTTTTCACGTGAGACTTTGTAGTAGTCTGTTAGTTTTTTTACAGAAGAGGAAACTGCTAAACAGTTTAGGTAATCATCAATAAAGACAATGACACCTAATGTTGCCGTTGCCACTAATGATTGGCGGCGGCTTTTGATTTTTACTTTAAGCCATTCGGTGAAGCCGTTTAAACAACCACTAATTTCAAGTAACTGAATAAAACCACCCATCATGCCACAAACAAGAATAATCCAAATAATTGTTTCATCACCCATAACTTTTGAAATATTATCGGTAAATGGGCTAAGTAAATTGGTTGGGTCTAGCATGACTAATCCAGCTAAACAGCCTGCGAGCATGGCTTCGAATGGTTTTCTGGATAAGACTGCAGTAACAACAACGACGATTGTAGGCAGAAGGCTTTTCCAGCCCCACATATTACCGTCATTCTTAGTTGTTGAAATGTAGTAGAAAGCACCATATATGGCAATCATGGCAATAATTGTCATGAACATCTTTCTGTTATCATATTGGCTTTTTACAGCCGTATTTATATCCTGCATATTGTATTAACCTCTCTGTTATGATGCATAGTTAAATATTTTTTGCTTATGTTAAGCTATATCAAAAAAAAATAAAAGGGATTATTTGATTTGATTAATACCTAATATTCCTAAGTTGATTTGGTTCTTAAAAAACTGGGAAGCATCCCAGTTTCTTAAGCGGTTTTACGGCAAGGAAAAGTTCTCTTTGCCTATTTTGCTTGTACTTAATTAAGCACAGGCATATCCCATGACTAAGAAAGATAGTATTGCTAATACTGCACCTAACATGGCATAAGGGAATTGTGTAAATGCGTGAGACATCGGCGAGCAACCAGCCCCTTGTGATGCCAATAGTGACGAATCACTAAAGAAACACGCATGGCTACCAAATGATGAGGCAGATAATAAAGCCCCAACGACTAAAGGCATGTGGACATCCAGTGCTTGTGCCACTGGAATTACAATTGGGATAGCAATGGTGAATACTCCCCAGCTAGAACCTGTGCCAAAGACGATTGTTGCCATAATGACAAAAACAATAGCAGGGTAAGTGACAACACTGAGATAAGGCGTTACTGAATTAATGACATACTCTGTCATGCCTAGGCTATCATTGATTTCCTTGAGTAAAAAACCTGCGATGACTGCTGCCAATGGGTAAAGCATTGTATAAAAACCATCAAACAGTGCTTTTGTTTGCTCTTCAAAAGTTAGCAGGCCTTGTGCATAGTACATAATGATGGTTACAGTACAAGTCAGTATAACGCCCTTTAACAGGTCAATATCAAAATAAACAGTCGAAGCAACTAATAAAATGATTGGTACAAAAAAGTTCATTAATTGCATGTTTGGACTAATTTTGCGTCTTGCTTTTGATTTTGAGCTCAATTCCTCTCCCAAGTAATCTGGTGGAATTGGTTGTCCGCCTTTTGCACGAGCTTCGGCTTTTTTCATTGGTCCAAAGTCACCAAGAATGCCAAGAGCAACTAGGAAAGCGATAAGCAGAGCAATCCATGCGTACGCCATATAGGGAATTGATGATACGTAAAGGCTCATTCCTTGACTTTCGCTCACAACACCATTTTCTTCCAGTAAGCCAGCAAAAAAGACTGCCCAAGTAGAAATCGGTACAATGACACACATCGGAGCACCTGTTGAATCAATAAGATAAGCAATTTTTTCACGCGATACGTTATAAAAATCGGTTAAACGTTTGACTGAGGAAGAAACAGCTAAACAGTTTAAATAGTCGTCAATGAAAACGACAACACCTAGTGTAGCAGTTGCTAGTAGCGATTGGCGACGCGTTTTAATTTTGGTTTTTAACCATTCGGTAAAGCCACTTAAACAACCACTAATCTCTAGTAGCTTAATAAAGCCTCCCATTAGACCGCACACTAAAACCACCCAAACAATCGTAGAATCTCCCATCACCTTGGACAAGTTGTCCGAGAAGCTGGTAATGATATTGCTAGGGTCAAGCATCACCAATCCCGCGACACAACCTGCTATCATTGATTCGAATGGGCGTCGAGAGATGATTGCCATGACGACGGTTGTTAATGTCGGTAACAACGACTGCCAATACCATGGTTTATTAGCATCGTGTGCTTGAGACAATAGGTAGAAAACAGCAAATATTGCCACGCCTACCATTAAACTCAGGAACATTTTTTTGTTGTCAAACTGCTCTTTTAACGTATCTTGTACTTCTGCCATTGGTTATTTCCTCATTGAATGATTTTGTCGTTTATTATTTTGAATTAAAGATAAACGGTGAATCATGCCCTTTTGAATTAATTGTTAGTTATTTTGAATTTGACTTTATTGAAAATATAGAGGGAGATAACAATGTCTCCCTCTATATTTACTTAGTTAGGAACTTATGGTTAGAAACCTACAGCATCTCTAATTGCATACCACCACGAACCTACAACGGAATAAGGAACGCGGAAAGCTCGTCCTCCTGGGAATGGAATCCAAGGAATTTGTTTGAAATGGTCAAATTCATCTGTTTTTCCATTGATAGCATCAGCCAAAATGCTACCGAACAAGTGAGTGCCTGTAACGCCGTGACCACTATAACCGTGAGCAAAGAGCACGTTTTCGTGTAATTGCCCCATCTGAGGAACACGAGAAAACGACAGGGCAAAATTTCCACTCCACGCATAGTCAATCTCAACGCCTTTCAACTGAGGGAAGATTTTTTCCATATTTGGTCGGATTTTGCCTTTGATATCTGCTGGATCGGTACCGCCGTAAACAGTGCCGCCACCGAATAGCATACGTTTGTCAGCAGATAAGCGGTAGTAATCCAGAATGTAGCGAACATCTTCCACACAAACGTCAGAAGGGATTAGTTCATCAGCCAAATCGCCCAGAGGCTTGGTGGCAATGATTTGCGTCGATACAGGCATGACGCGGTCTGTTAACTCAGGTACGACCTTGTTTAGGTAAGCGTTGCCACAAAGTAAGACTTTTTTCGCTCGAACTTCACCGAACTCAGTAAGTATGGTGACACCTGTGCTATCAGGCTTAACATCAACAACTAATGTGTTTTCGTAGATTGTTCCACCATTTTTTTCAATGGCAGCCGCTTCTCCCAATGCTAAATTTAGAGGGTGAATGTGACCACCACTGTGGTCAATCATACCGCCTAAGTACGCATCACTGTTGATGTATTCTTTCATTTTTGCTTTGTCTAGCATTTCATGATCTTTCATGCCATGACTTTCCCAAAGCTTTAACTTGTCTTCCAAATCTCTCATTTGATTTTTATGGAAAGCCGCAAAAATATTTTTTTCTTTTAAGTCACACTGGATATCGTAATCTGCAATGAAACGGCGAATGATATGGTTACCACGAGTAACTAAGCCCCCAACAAAGTTGGCTGTATCTTGACCATAGCTTTTTTGAATTTTTTCTAAACTTGCATTAAGGCCATTAACAATTTGTCCACCGTTACGTCCTGAAGCTCCCCAGCCAATTTGTGCACCTTCTAAAACGGTCACTTGGTGTCCTGTTTCAGATAGGTGTACACCAGCAGATAGACCGCTAAAGCCACCGCCGACAATACAAATTTCTGTTTCGATAGCTGTTTTTAGAGCAGGGCGTTCTGGTTTTGCATTCGCACTTGCAGCGTAGTAACTTCCTGGGTACTTTCCTTGATCACTATAGTGTGGAATATTTCTTGAATTATTGTTAGCCATAGTTATAAGTCCTGTAAATAAGTGTTAAGTTCAAAATTTGTAATTTGTTTAGCAAAGCGTTCTGCTTCTTGTCGTTTGACGGAGATGAGCATTTCTCGCATTTCTTGTGGGAAAATTTGAGGGACAATTTCACTCTCTTCAAAAGCATCAATAGCAGTAAACCAGTTGGTTGGTAACAAGTCAATACTCTCGTCTTCATAAACACAACCTTCCGTTGGTGCTTGTGGCTCAAGTTTGTTTTCAATACCGTAAAGTGCCGAGCCAAGCATCGCAGCACAGACCAAGTAAGGGTTTGCATCGGCCCCAGCAACGCGGTGCTCTATTCGTCTGGCAGCACAAGGTCCGCCAGGAATACGAATGGCAGCAGTGCGGTTTTCATAGCCCCACGCAACACCCGTTGGTGCGTGAGTGCCTGGTGCCAGACGACGGTATGAGTTCATGTGAGGTGCAAAAACGAGCATAAAGTCATTCATGGTCGCAAGTAGTCCTGCAACGGCGTGACGTAACATTTCAGTGCCTGTTTCAGTGCCATCATCAAATAAGTTATTGCCATCTGCGTCAACCATACTGCAATGAATATGGAAGCCACTACCTGACTGATAACCGTAAGGTTTTGCCATGAAAGTTGCTGTAAATCCGTGTTTTTTTGCCACACCTTTGACAACTTGTTTGAAAAGGACTGCATCATCAGCTGCTTTCAATGGATTGTCTGTGTGTAGCAAGTTAATTTCAAATTGACCGCAGCCATTTTCTGCTATCGCCGCATCAGCAGGAATATTTAACTTCTCACATTCGCTGTAAACATCATTTAAAAAAGCATCGAATTCGTGCAGCTCATCGATAGATAAAACAGAAGTTTTGTTTAGTCTAGCACCGCTCTTTGGGCAGCGTGGTGGTTGTAGTGGTTTATTGTCTTCATAATCAACCAAATAGAATTCTAATTCAGTTGCCATCACCGGACGAATGCCTGCTTTTTCATAGCGTTTGACAATTTCTGCCAATACGCGTCTAGAGTCACCTAGATAAGGAGTTCCATCTTCGTTAGCTAACCATACTGGTAGCATGGCAGTCGGTGGTGTAGTCCAATCTGTTGGTACCATGCCGCGTTCAGTCACTTCTGCTAGTCCGTCAACATCGCCATCGGCAATTGCTGTCGATAGCACATCAGTACCCCAAATATCGACGCCTAAAATAGATAGTGGCAAACGAACGCCACCAGCTAATGCTTTTTCAACTTGATTAAGAGGAATTCGCTTTCCTCTTAATACACCGTTTAAATCATAAGAAACAACGTGTACACCCTGAATATCTTTGCCGTCTTCGTTCTTCACAAAAAACCTCGAAATAAAAATAAGTAATAGATTTATTAGTAAGAATACTAATAAGTAATCTGAGTCATTATTATAATAAATGATGAAAAATATACTTGTCAATAGGTAATTTATTTCTTACACTATTTGAATGCAAGAGCATAGGTATATATAAATATTATAGAGAGGGTATTGATACAATGGCATCTAAACCAGTTATCGGCATTGTTTGTTGTCGTAAGGATATTGAAGGGCAGTTAGGACAGGCTGCACATGATAAATACATTAATAGTATCGTTGGTTTTGGTGGTGCACCTGTGCTACTACCAGAGCAATTGGTTGGTAGTGGTGATTTTTCCAGCGTTTTTGACTTGCTTGACGGTGTGTTATTGACAGGTAGCTATTCTAATGTCGCTCCCCATCGTTACAATGCGACACATGAGGAAAAACAAACTGACGAAACGCGCGATAATCTGAGTTTCTCTTTGTTGGATTATGCGGTAGAGAAAAATATGCCTGTTTTCGGTATTTGTCGAGGCTTGCAGGAAATGAATGTTTACTTTGGTGGAACTCTTTACCCTAATCTATTCGCGAACCCTGAATTTGTCGAGAAGCATAAAGAAGACGAAGGTGCTGATGCTGAAGAGCAGTACGCACCAGCTCATGCCATGTATATAAAAGAAGGTGGTGTTTTGGCAGAGTTCGGTACAGAATACGACATTAACTCTTTGCACAAACAAGCAATTAAACAGTTAGCGCCGCCGTTGCGAGTTGAAGGGCAAGCCCCAGACGGGTTAATTGAAGCAATGAGTCATCCAAAGTACGATTTCATGCTGGGCGTGCAATGGCACCCAGAGTGGAAACCGAAAGAAAATGCACTATCGACTTTTTTGTTTAATAAATTTATTCAAACGGCGAGCAATTATCAGCAGAGAAAAACAAGCTAAAATCGGTAAGCAAGAACGGTAAGAAGTATGAATGGTATTTCTGATAATCAATTGGGTACGCAGTTAACGGAACTGAGGTTGGCTCAGGGGCTGTCACAGCGAAAATTGGCGCAATTATCAGGTCTGACGAATACGGCGATTAGTGGCATTGAACACGGCCGAAGCAGTCCGTCAATCAATACGCTAGAGCGTATTTTGAAAGTTTTAGATACGGATTTGGCGAGTTTTTTTGCAACTTATCAAGAGGATCAGGCTCGCGAGGTTAGAACGGTTGTGAAGTCCGATGAGTTAATTAATATTGGTGTGGGCCCGGTTGAGCTTAATCTCGTTCACAACGGCAATCCTTCTAGGCAGATATCGATGCTCATTGAACACTATCCGCCGAAGAGCCAAACTGAGGAAAAAATCACTCACGAGGGTGAAGAAGTCGGTACAGTGCTTAGTGGAGCGGTGACAGTTGTTTTAGGTGATGAAACCTATTATCTAAAAGCTGGCGATAGTTATGTTTTTGATACCAATATTCCTCATACCTTTATGAACGAAAGCGATGTTGAAGCTAAAATCATTAGTGCTCATACGCCGACAACTTATTAGGCTGACAACTTAGTAGGCAGGTAACTTGCCAGAACGACAATTTGTCAGAATGACGGTACTAAAAACCATTAAACAATAAAAAATTAATTCAGAGAGAATAAAATGAAAAAAATGACAACAGCGGATTGGCAAACATTCAGAGAAGCATTGACGATTGATGGCAGAGCTTTTATCAACGGAAAACGCGTTCTAGGTGAAAGTGTTGAGATTGCCACAACGCCAATAGATAACAGTGAATTGGCAGAAGTTTCTTTTTGTAGTGTTGAGCAGACGAATGAAGCTGTTGCTTGTGCTCGTAAAACTTTTAATGCGGGTGTTTGGCGTGATTGTTCTCCAGCTGAAAAAAAATCAGTGTTGCATCGTTTTGCCGATTTACTAGAAGAAAATCGCGAAGAACTTGCCATGCTGGAAACCTTAGATACGGGTAAGCCTATTACGCACAGTCATGAGCATGATTTGCAGGGGGCGATTAATTGCGTGCGTTGGTACGCTGAGGGTTTAGATAAATTTTATGGTGAAATTCCCAATACGGACAAAGGTGCTTTAGCATTGGTGAGACGTGAACCGATAGGGGTTATTGGCGGCATTTTGCCATGGAATTTCCCTTTGTTGTTATTATCTTGGAAAGTTGCACCAGCACTGGCAATGGGTAACAGCATTGTCATTAAGCCATCTGAAAAAACGTCATTGAGCACCTTGCGTTTTGCTGAGATTGCTCATGAGGCAGGTATCCCTGACGGTGTCTTTAGTGTAGTTCCTGGTTGGGGGCAAGATGTCGGCAAGACGCTTTCTCTGCATGAGGATATTGATAGCTTGGTCTTTACGGGATCAACGGCGACGGCGAAGCATTTATTAGTTGCGGCAGGACAATCCAATATGAAGCGTGTGTCCGCCGAAACGGGTGGAAAGAGTGCAAATATTGTCTTTGCAGATTGCTATGATTTGGATAAAGCGGTTGAGGGTGCTGTTCACGGCGTGTTTTATAACCAAGGACAAGTTTGTATTGCTGGTACGCGTTTATTGGTCGAAGAAAAAATCTATGATGCGTTTATTGAGAAATTGATTAAAGCATCAAGTTGTTACACGCCAAGTCATCCTTTGGAATCAGATTGTTCTATGGGTTGCTTGATTGATGATGAACACACACAATCGGTTAACCTGCATATTGAAAACGCGATTGCCGAAGGTGCAGAATTACTGCTTGATGGACGTGGTGCTGGGCATAATCAAATTGGCCCAACAATTTTTAAAACCACGCCTAAACACAGTGTTGCTTGTCAAGAAGTGTTTGGTCCAGTGCTTAGTGTAATGACCTTTAAAACAGAAGAGGAAGCAATAGCGATTGCCAATGATAGTATTTATGGCTTGGGTGCCGCGGTTTGGACAGCTGAATTGAATAAAGCCCACCGAATGGCGAGTGCTTTGCAAGCTGGCTCTGTCTTTATTAATAACTACAACCACGGTGATATGACAGTGCCTTGGGGTGGTTACAAGCAAAGTGGTAATGGCAGTGATAAGTCTTTCCACGCGCTAGATAAATTCAGCGAATTAAAAATGACGTGGATTGATTTAACCGCTTAAATTTTCCTACTTTTACTTCCTGTTACCAATAAAAAAACACCGCTAGCGATTGGCTAGTGGTGTTTTTTTATTTTGGTACCGTCATTCTGGTGTTGTTAAGTGAATATTAACCTTGTCTTTATTACGGGTTTGGCTTATTATGAAATTTGTAAATAAGAGGAATTTGCACATTAACCTACCTACCTTAAGGAGAGAAAAAATGAAATTTATATTTCGTTCACTAGTTGCGGTTGTCTTTATTTTTATCATTGGTGTGGGGATTTTATTTGCCTTACATATCAACAGTGTGCCGAGCTTAGATGAAACAGTTAAAGCGCAATGGTCACAAGTTCAAAACCAGTACAAACGTCGTGCCGACTTAGTACCGACTTTGGTGGCAACCGTTAAAGGTTCTGCTGCTCACGAAAATGAAACTTTGAATCAAGTCACTCAAGCGCGAGCGCAAGTCGGGAAAATGCAAGTGGATGAAAATATCTTAAATGACCCCGAAGCGATGAAAAAATACCTTGCTGTTCAGAAGCAACTCTCTTCATCATTGGGACGCCTTATGGCGGTGGCAGAAAGTTACCCTGACTTGAAAGCCAATAAAAATTTCTTGACCCTGCAATCACAATTAGAGGGAACAGAAAACCGCATTGCCGTGGCGAGACGCGACTACATCGCTGCCACTAGGGCTTATAACACCGAGTTGCGAACTTTCCCTGGTGTGATAGTTGCCCGTATTCTTTACCCTGATGCCAAAGTACGCGAAACGTTTAGCGTTAGCGAAAAGGTGCAACAAGTGCCTAAAGTTGAGTTTTAAGTTTTTACAGTAACTTATTGAAGTTGCGGATTTTCCCTACTCACAGGGTGTGAATGTGTTTTTTGAAAAGCACTAAGTTATAACTGATTCAAAGACTATTATTTTTAAAACCTCCCCTCTATCTCTTTAGAAAGAGGGGGTGGGGTTGTTTTTGGCAATCATTTCAAAAATAGACAGTTTGTTCTTTTAAAGTTGTACTAATACTTGTACCAAAGAGAACTGACCAATTGTGGTGTTTAGACTAATCAAGTCCAACAACGGAGGTAATCATGCAATACCTAAAACGATTATGTACTTTTGCCAGCTATGTAATAATCGCTGTTCAGCTGTTATTGACACAAAGTGCGTGGGCAACGCCCGATGCGAGTACTTTCCCTCAATTAACAGGGCACGTCGTTGACACGGCAGGTGTTTTAGATAGTAAAAGTCGGCAAGATATTGACGCTTTGTTGACTATGCAAGAACAAGCCACTGGTGACCAAATCGTGGTGGTGACTATTCCTAACCTAGGTGCTGAAACGGTGGAAGAGTACGCCACCGCTTTGTTTCGCTATTGGGGATTAGGGCAGAAAGATAAAGATAACGGCGTATTGCTGTTGTTCGCTATGGACGACCATAAAATGCGTATCGAGGTTGGTTACGGTTTGGAGGGAGAGCTTACCGATGCCAATGCCAAGCTGATTACTGATGATATTCTTACACCAGCTTTTAAAGCTGGGGATTACGGTACTGGAATTAGCCTTGCTACACAGGAAATGATCGATATTCTCAATGCTGATCAGCAATATACGGGGGCTTTGTCTCTGCCAACCTATCAGTCTTATTTCACCGATAGCCTCAGTCCAATTGCCATTGATGAACGCGAAAAAATTAACCAATTTTTAGACAACTTCTACAAGAATACAGGAAGTAAAATCGCCGTCGTTAATACAAAAGCCGATGCTCAGGCATTGCGTGGTTATGCGCCTGCTTTGTTTTCACACTGGCAATTGAGCGATAAGGATATGTTGTTGGTCTTTAATCGTTCCCATAATCAATCCAATACGATTGGTATAAGAGCTGGGCGCGGTGTGCGAAATCTCTTAATTGAAAAAGATGATTTTCAACTTCTCAAAGGACATAGCTTAACCATTTCAAGCGATGCGTTGGCAGAACTCAAAGTCCAATTACAGCAGTTAGCCGATGCCCTTGACGATAACCAAAATTATCCGCCTTTGGTTGAATCGACAAGTATCTTGCCCGAATTTGGTGCGTCTGTGTTGTTATTTTGTGCATTAATTGGCCTTTCGTTACTTGTTTCTAAAGCATTTAACAGCCTTCTTACCGAAAGACGAGAGGAAAAAGAGGGGGTCGTAAGAAAAAATTTAAAAAAACAAAGTGCTATCAGTAAGTTTTTGATAAAAACCCCATATGTGGCTATCCAGTGTGTATTGATTGTTGCCATTGTGACCGTTGGTTTTTCTGCGTTTAGGTGGCTTGCCTCAATCGGCAGTTTTTACCCGCTAGGTGATATGCAAGCACGAATGATTGGCTTGGGAGAATCGTATCTCAGCATGTTCCATTTGTTGCTAGATAACGTGGTTGTTTATGTGATTATTGGTATTGTCGTTCTCGTTAATATTTCAACGGGGCAAAGCACTTATCATGATGACGATGATGATGCCGACAGTGATGATGACGACGATAGCATCTATTATAGTAGCAGTTCTTCTAGCGACTACTCAGGTGGTGGCGGTAGCTCTGGCGGCGGTGGAGCCAGTGGTGACTGGTAATTTAATTGCCCTCTCTCCATAAGGAAAAGAGGGCAGTTCGACTGTGTTTTTTTATAACCGTATAAAACCTGCCTAACAATAGTAGAGGGGGGCGGTAGGTTTCAGGTTTAATTATTAATAACAGAGGCAATCATGCGATACTTAAGGCGATTATTGACCTTTATCGGCTATGCAATTCTAGCTGCTCAGCTGTTATTGACGCAAAATGCGTGGGCAGCACCCACTGCCAGCAACTTTCCCCAGTTGACGGGACATGTCGTTGATACAGCAAGGGTGCTAGATGCCAAAGCCCAACAAAAAATTGGCGACTTTTTAACTGCACACGAGCAAGCCACTGGCGATCAAATCGTGGTGGCGACCATTCCCAGCTTAGACGGTGAGAACCTAGAAGAATATGCCACGGCTTTGTTTCGCCACTGGGGCTTAGGTCAAAAAGACAAAAATAACGGCGTGTTGCTGTTATTTGCCATGAATGACCACAAAATGCGTATCGAAGTTGGCTATGGCTTAGAAGGCGAGCTTGCTGATGCCAAGGCATCGCTGATTATCAATAATTTGCTGACTCCAGCTTTTAGGGCGGAAAATTATGCTCTAGGCATTAAGCAAGCCACTCAGAAAATTACACAAATTTTAGGCTCAGAGCAACAGTATGGCAATCTAGAGAAAGTATCAGAAAGTACATTTTATGGCTTACCAGAAGGTACAACACTACCTAAATATAAAAGACATCTAGTTGATCGTCTTCACTTGCTTGATGACAAGGATATCGAAGAAATTAACCGTTTTTTACTTAATCTGGAAAAGTCTACAGGTAGCAGAATAGCTATTATTAGCATGCCTTTACCTAAAGCTTTTAATTCCATCCCTCAATATACCTCAGCCCTTTATGAGCACTGGGGGCTGGGAGATAGAGATGCCTTAATTATTTTGACAACCGAAAGCAATGAGCTGCTGCCCAGTATTACCGTGGGCACTGCGCTAACTCGTGATTATGAAATGTACTATGATGGCGACGACATGATAACTTCCTTGAAGCAAGAGAATGTAGCCAGTGAGTACTTACCTTATGAAATCAAGAGAGTCATACAAGAGATGGTAGACAGAATTGACAGAAAGCAAAATTATCCGCATTTGCTCAAACCTATAAATACCTCCTCATCTATTCTTATTTTCTCTATTGCTTCACTTGTTTTTTTGATTATCGCTGTCAGTTTGAGGAAAAAGAAAGGTGGGCTGTGGCTTTTTACCCTTATTTCATTTATTGCTTGTCTGGGGAGTTTACTATTTTTTATCTATGCGGATTACTTTGCTGAATATCCGATCTATGCTCCTTTCCAGATAGAGGGGGCAAAGGGAAGTGAACAAAATACCTTTTTTGCCATAATCAGCTATATAGTAGCACTCATCATTTCTTCCGCAGGTTATGCACTTATTTATGCTTTTATTAAATATGCTCCTTCTGGCGATGGCAGTAGCAGTAGTAGCTACAGTAGCAGTTCTAGTTCTAGCGGTGATTCGAGCTACTCAGGTGGTGGTGGCAGCTCTGGTGGCGGTGGTACCAGTGGAGGTTGGTGATGGATTTTTGTAAAAAAATAACGGAGGCGAGCATGCGATACTTAAAACGATTACGTACTTTTATTGGTTATGCAGTAATAGCCATTCAGCTATTATTGACACAAAACGTGTGGGCAACGCCCGATGCCAGCAACTTTCCTAAATTAACGGGGCACGTCGTTGACACAGCACGCGTATTAGATGCGCAAACGCGACAGCAGATTGCCGACTTTCTCACGGCACTCGAGCAAGCCACTAGCGATCAAATCGTGGTGGCGACCATTCCCAGCTTAGGCGGAGAAACGGTGGAAGAATACGCTACGGCTTTGCTCCGCCACTGGGGCTTAGGTCAAAAAGACAAAGATAACGGCGTATTGCTGTTATTTGCCATGAATGACCACAAAATACGTATCGAAGTCGGCTACGGCTTAGAGGGCGAGCTTACTGACGCTAAGGCTAAACTGATTGTTGATGATATTCTCACACCGGCTTTCAAAGCCAAAAACTACGGTGTGGGAATTAAATTGGCAACGCAGGAAATAGCCAACATTTTAGGCTCAGCGCAGCAATATGCACTATTTTCACAAGTGCCTGAGGATATGACATTTCCCGACTATAAAAATTATTTTACCGATGAAATCAACTTATTTGAGCCAGCGGAAACGGCGAGAATCAACCAATTCTTGGGTAATTTAGATGCGGCAAAAAACACCAAAATTGCCATTATCAGTCAAGGTTCTATTGGTAGGCTCAACCCGATTGCCTACACTTCGGCTTTGTTTAAGCACTGGCAATTGCGAGACAGTGACATGTTGATTGTTATTAGTAGACTAGATGTTGTCGATAGGCCCAAAGACGATGAAAATCTCAAACACCTCATCGGCGTTAAGGTTGGCAAAAAGTTACAAAAACTTATACCAATTGACAGACGTTATAAGATAATTGACTCGTTAAAATCTGCCAGTCGAGGAGGTGATTTGACCTTTGATATCGAAAGTATTGTGCAAGAAAGTGCTGATACCATCGACAAACAACAAGGCTACGAGCATCTGCTACAGCCAACCGATGTCTTGCCAGCGTTGATTGCGGCAGGTGTTTTGTCGGTGATTTTTTTACTGGCGGTGATTAAAGTGCCGACGGGGAAACTTCGTTTGATTTGTATTGTGCTCTTTATCGCTAGTGTGCTGGCTTTGTTGAGTTATGCTTATTCCTACCTTGATAGTGAACCAGATTACTTGGAAGATGCGTTGCCGTTACATTTTTTCTTCTTGTTTTTCTTCTGCTTGTTGGGTTCTGGGGTGATTACGTGGATTTCTCTGGCTGTTATTGGTATGTTTTCTACAGTTTTCTCAAAATCAAGTTCTGGCGGCTCATATGATGATGACGACGACAGTACCTATTTTAGTAGTAGCTCCAGCGGTTACTCAGGTGGTGGCGGTAGCTCTGGTGGCGGTGGAGCCAGTGGTAGTTGGTAGGATAGTTGATATATATTTTTCTGAATTATTTATAAGTTGTATGGGAATTTAAATGGAAAATTTAGCTTACTTAAATCATTTGTTTATCGAAGTAGTCTCTCTCAATAAAATCATCCCGTTGCAATACGCGTGGGTTATCCTGTTATTTTTGGTGGTCTTTATGACCTTGGTGGTGAATTTCGCCATGAAAATCTTATTGGATAGACTTAAGAATAAGCTGGATAAGACTAAAACTGTATGGGACGAAACGGTTTTACATGTTATTCGTAAACCCTTGCGCTATTTTATTGATTTCAGTGGTTTTTTATGGGCGTTGCAGATTCTCTCACAGTATGAGGAAAAAAACTGGAACGCCAGCTTAGCTTTGGCTTGGCGAATTGCCATTATTGTTGCCGTAGCGTGGTTTTTCTTGCGGTTGATTCGTGCGTTGGAAACAAACTTCACTACGAGTGCTCCTCAAAAGTATAATGCAGATGAAACGACTATTCTTGCGGTGGGGCGTTTGTTACGCTTGTCAATTATCATCACCACTTCACTGATTATTATGCAAAACTTCGGTATATCGGTATCAGGTGTACTGGCCTTTGGTGGAATTGGTGGTATTGCTGTCGGTTTTGCAGCACGAGATTTGCTGGCGAATTTCTTTGGGGCTTTTATGGTTTTTATTGATAAGCCTTTTCGTGTTGGCGATTGGATTCGCTCGCCCGATAGAAAAATTGAGGGTACCGTTGAATACATCGGTTGGCGTATGACACGTATTCGTACTTTTGACCAGCGTCCGCTATATGTTCCCAACAGTACTTTTGTCAATATTGCGGTAGAAAACCCTAGCCGTATGCTCAATCGTCGTATTTATGAAACGATAGGCTTGAGATACGAAGATGTCGATAAATTAGAAGTCATTATCGCAGATATTAAAACTATGCTGCAAAATCATGAAGACATTGACCCTAATCGTACCTTGATTGTCGCCTTTAATAAATATGGTGACTACTCGGTAGACTTTATGATTTACACCTTTACCAAGACTATCGCTTGGGTCGATTACCACGATATTAAGCAGAAAATTTTATTGCAAATTAAAAAAATTGTTCATGCACATGGTGCGGATTTTGCCTTTCCTACTCAGCAGTTGTATGTCAAACAGCAGGCAGAAATGCCAGTTGTGGAAGAGGATTGACGTTGAGGGTGTTGTTCAGAATGACGGTACTAAAAAGGGCTTTTTTGGTGTGCAGCATGACACTTTGAGGCACTCGCTATAGTAAAGAGAATGAATCATTGGTGAAAGGCTTTTCGTAGCAGTATGTGAACACAACAGGATGGGGCTAACGTCCTAATGGTGAAGCTGTTTTGCCACAGCTTAGATTGTTTATTATCCAATAAGGAGAAAATGTTATGAAAAAATTGCTCTTCACGCTGCTCATCAGCTCTGCCGCTTTAAGTTCGACTATGGCTAGTGCCACGGAAGCAGGTGCTGACAAGCAGACCATTCCATACGAGGTCACGGGACACATCAATCACGACAGCTTTCAACGCGGCGAGAAAGGTGTGCTCATTTTACCTAAGTTGCCGACCAGCCTAGAAGCATTTAAAACGCTGTACGATAAAGTTGCTGCTGAACCACAAGGAGCGGCTGGCATGTATGTCGTTGCGCTTAAGCTCTACCGCGATTATCCCGACTGGGGCGAACAAGCCGTTGACTACGCTCGCGTTGATGGGCTTGATGGTTTTGTGCTGAGCAGAATGAAAAGCAAGTTACGCAAGCAAGACAATTACGCCCAACCCTACATCGCCGATGCCTACTTCGAGGGCGCAACGCCTAGCAATCAATACACGCCCAATAAGCCTTATACAATCAATCTATTGGTTGCCAAACATTACGAGCCGCTCAGCCGTTTGCAAGCCAAGGTTATACCGCTATACGTGAAAGCCTACGGAAAAGACTGGAACAACAATCCCAACCGCAATCACCATATCGCTGTTATCAAACCCCGCAATGCCAATTTGTATCGCACGCTAGAAAGTAACGATTTATTCATGGGGATATTGCCGCCAGATTTAGAGAAAAAATAGTGGATGAGGCCTCTACGAATATCCCATGTGACTAGCTTTTTTAGAACATATAAAGTAGAGCATTTCAGTGATGCAAGTGGCTAGAGAAACTTTTAATTAGGAGTAAGGAATGAAAAAATATTATCTAATCGCACTTGGTGCTATCGGTTTTAGCATGATGTTAAATACAGCAAGTGCCAACGACAGTGCCTATTACATGTACGGTAATCAATTAATCCCACTACAGGAAAATGACATCAGTATTCGTAAAGAAGTACTGACGATTACTGAACAAAGTGATATTGATGCCCCCAGATTTGCTGTTGATGTTGATTACACCTTCTACAATCCTAGTGAGGAAAAAACTATTCTCATGGGCTTCGAGGCAGACATTCCCTATAATGGTTTTGAAGCTATCGCCGAAGAAAGTCCCTATATGAAGGATTTTTCAGTCAACCTCAATGGTGAAAACATTCCTTATCAAGTTAAATTTGTCGGCGAACCCTTGGCGATTAACAGCGACATGACGCGTGTTGATATGAAAAAGGTTGCAGAAGTGTGGGACGTCAATGAATCCGACTACCGATACGCCTACTATTTTAAAGCGACATTTAAACACGGTGAGAATAAATTGCGTCACCGCTATCAATTTTCTTCGCGAGATTCGACGAGTTATTTGATTGATTTGGGTTATTTACTTACCCCCGCTAATCGCTGGGCAAACAAACAAATTGATGATTTTACTTTAAATATCAATTTGATTCTCGCTAAGCGAGTGACGATTGAACCGACATTCTTTGACGATGTAAATGATTGGCAGTCCGATGGAAAATTGATAGCTGATGGTAAAAATACGTTCAGTAGTACAGGTCACCGCCTGATATTTAAACGCAAAAACTTCCACCCCAAGGGTGAATTGCGCTTTTATACGCCAAGAATTGCCTATACTGTAGAAGATGTATTTTCTGGCTACTGCTTTGACGAATATCCAGCTTATTTTCAAGCGACAGAAAATAATTTTAGATTAATCGATGCCTGTTCCAAAGCCAGTACATTTGAGTTAAAAGTGTTGCGAAACCTACCGTTTGCAAAACGTGGCTATGTTTTTAAAGACAAAAATGTCCAACGCTATTATGAAAACAATCAACCGTGGTACAAAGCCAATCCCAGCTATCGCCCCGATATGAGTCAGTTGAGTGAAAAGGAAAAAGCATGGGTTAACTATTGGAAAAATCCTGCGATTTCGCCCCTTGTCAGTGATTAACAATAAGGAGTCATCAATATGAAAAAATATATTCTAACCACACTGTGTGCTATCGGCTTTAATTTGCTGATGCCCACTGCAAATGCCAGTGATGCGGCTGTACAAAAAAGCTTTGATGCGGTGGTGAAAGATTATCAAAAGAATCCGAAAAAATTTGCCGCCTCAGAATTGACTTATTATAGATGTGAAGATAAATCCGCTCAGTACTTTGAGCGTATTGCCAAAACGTTCAATAGAGCCATCGCGTATTATTACGATTTTCGCTATTTGCTAGATGGTGAAAGTCTTTATGCACCAAGTCAGGCGCTTATACAGAAAGTCGGCGGCGCCGATAGCTTTTTTGAACGACTGAGTATGGAGCAGCTGCAGATGATGAGCAATGCGGTGTTAAATGCCCTCAGCGTTGAAGACAAACAGTCAGTTAAACTGTTGTTAGAAACCTTGCAAAAGCGGCAGATGCTATTCCAAAATTTCATCACCCCTGAAAATGACAAGCTGTTAAAGCTGGTAGAAAAAACGTCTCACTATATCAATGTCGATACATTGTATGAATTAGGCCTTCCCAAAACGAACGCTTGTTACAGTTCTTCTTATCATTTTAACAACGTGTCGCTCATCATGTCGGAAGATACATATTTCTCATTAGATGCACTAGATTTTCAATTGGATAGCTTTTGGTTGCGTCGTCATCGTGCTGGTACGACGGAAAAAGCCAAACAACTACTGGATTATGCCCTAAGTCAATTGAGCGATATTCCAAGTCTCGGCGTGGTCTCCCAAAAAAGTCACCTTTCCGCCGAAGAACCACAATCGGCTGTGTCACCATCTGCACTCGCCGATAATGTTATTGAAAAAACCTTTTCACAACTTAAATGGGTGAATGCCAATGCTAATGATAATGATGGCAGTCGCTTTGGCTATGATGCAAAGACCTTTAAGCCAGAAATGAAAGTATGCACTAAAGCAATGTCTTGTTACGATAAATCCGAGGCAACAACTTTTATCGGCACTTATCATAGAAAAGGGATTACCGCTAAGGTTTATTACTCTGAAGGGGCGAGCACTGACCCTAATTTCACCATTGATATCAATGGAAAGACGTGGAATGCCTTTACAGAAAATCTTGCCATCAAAGCCAATGGCGTCATGTACACAGAAGGCAATATCAACCATTCTTTTAACGAAAGACGCAAATATCACTTAACTGCCAACGGTGTCAAAGAGGTCAAACAACCCTTTTTATATGTAGGGGTTAAAGATAAATTACTGAAACCAACCAAACTATACGCTGATAAATCTCGCCGTTCAACGGTAATTGCCAATTTACCCAAAGGTTATGAAGTCGAAGTGTTAGTGGAGCAAGATGGATTCTATTTAACTCGTACCAAATTCGGTCTAGTTGGTTGGCTCATTCTCGGCGAAGAAGATAATTATGCTTTTGGAAAACCGCTGATTCGTGGCTTGGGATTTTTAGGGGATTAGTGTTCAAAAGGAGAATACCATGAAAAGTCTTAGTAAAAATAAATTCACACTATTGTTGGGCACATTAGCTATTGTTTGTGCATCAGTGAGCTTTGCTCAGGATAACGAGCAGGCAATTAAAGACATTCGTAGCCGCTATCAGCAAGTGAATCGCCATATTGCCGCGTGTCAATCTCAGCAAACATCAGTTGGTGCTTGCCCTTATTATTATTCTGTTTTGCATTGGAATAAAGACAACAAGCGCAGTGATGTTGGTCTCTCGAAAGAAGTCATCACCCAATTTTGGGCTAGCGTCCCCGAGGGTAAAGAAGAGTTGAAACTCAACAAGGTCAATCGCGTTGATGACCTGTGGGGACGAAAAATTACCGAAGAGTTTTTGTATAACGATAAGCAACAGCTTATTTTTTACTACAGTCACGATTCGGTTTATCCACGCTTTGAGGTGCGGCTGTATTTTGCCAACGGCAAGCTCATTAAATCTATCAGCAAGGACAAGCAGTATGCAAAAGATATCGTGCCAGACGTTTTACAAAGCGCCAAGACATTGGTCAATATGGCCAATTAAGACACAGCCCCTAATCACTGTTAGACAATTGAGGAGCAAACTATGAAACTACACAAAACCCTTTTAATTACCGCACTTGGTTTGTCATTATCGCTTGTGGTATCTGCGAAGTCATCGCCAGTTGCCAAGCAACTCAATACCCAAGGCTATCAGCAGTATAAACAAGCTAACTATATGCAAGCACTACGCCTTTTCCGCCGTGCGGTTCAAGAGGACGAAAACTACGCCTTAGCGCAGTATAATTTAGCCTGCACCATTGCCATTGTCCTAGAAAAGTGTCCTAGTGAATTCGCTGACGAAGAAGATGAGGCGTTGCTTAACTTCATTTCCAGAGACAGTATTTTGGCGGCTCTTAAAAAATCCATTGAACAAGACCCTCAACGATTGGCACGCAGTCAAACCGATGACGATTTAGCGGATTTTCGCAAGACGTATCGCTACAGCCACGAGATACTTGGCTATGATAAAAACGATGACGTGCAATTAAAGCTAATATTACAACAGGTTGATTGGCAATCGACAGGAATGCGTTTGTATCACACCGAGCCTTATGCTCGCCTTATTTTTGATAAAGATGGACGAGTGCAAGTTAAGATTGCACATCTTGTAGATGAACCCGGAAATTCATTTTGGAAGCACACATACAAAAATGGACAATATCGTGTGAAAGATGGGGTAATTACGCTGGAATTTGACGGAAAAACAGTTCAAGGGACATTGAGTGAAGACGGTACGCTGACCTTCCCTGATGCTGAAAAAAATGCAATTTTGCCCACCGATATTTATCGGTTTTCGCGTCCTGATTGTTTTTCGGCCTAGTTTATTCCATGCAATCAACTCTCAATCATTCGTGGAGAACACCATGAAAATATACAAAAAACGATTAATTACCGTACTGGGCTTGTCGCTTTCGTTATTAGTGTCTGCCAAAACTTTGTCTGTTGACAAGCACTATCCAGAAGTCGCATATACGGGAACGATTGGCCAATCGCCTGTGTATTTGGTATTCAGTGGTAAACACAGCTGGTATATGTATGAAAAATACAAAACAGCCATTGATTTAATTGCCGATAAAGACAATGCTAATCTCTACCGAGAGCAATTTTATGACAAAAAGACCGATTCGCTGCAACTGGCGAGCAAGCTTATTTTTTCGCAAATACCCGATGCTGCCAATCCGCCGCAACAACTTTCAGGTGAGTTTCAAATCAAGGACAAAAAGCTGGCAATCAGCTTAGAAAAAGTCTATCCGCTGGCCAATAAACCCCAACAAGAAATCCGCCTACCGATAACGAGTAAGGATTATTTCTACACCGTTAGCATTGATTATCAGCCCAATCGGCTGAAACAAGAGTTACGCAAAGTCAATATTTACCACAAAGACGGTAAATTGTTGCGAAGTTTCTCCCATGATGGGGTTTATCGCAGTGGCGATGATGTGCGACCACTAGGCGATACTGCCAATGGCATTATCTTAATTAACAAAGCAACGGAAAAACCGCAACGCTTCAATCAAAATGACACAAAGGACTATGTCAAAGATGATAGATACGACTATGTTGTTGCGGTATTAAATGGTTCGGAGCAGTCGTGGGACGAATGGGCAAAGGCGAATGGGGTTGAGGGAAGTCTTGATTTTGAATTCAAGATTCATCAAAACGAAAACGGCAATACGGTTTTTCAGCATAATTATGGTCTTTCCTATGTTGAAGAAGGCGAGGAATATCGTATGGTGGATAGCATTGCAATACCGATGGGTTGGTACGGCAATCAGTTACGTCTCGATGAATATAACATCAATGAATTAGACTTAGAGAAGGGTGTCAGAACCCTTGTTGAACGTCGATGTAACTTTCAGGGGAAGAGTAAATGTGCCTATCAACATACAAAAAAATGGCTAGAACAATCAGGGCAAAAAATTATGGATAAAGTGCTTAAACAAGCAAGTGAATAATTGCAACCTAGAAAAAGTGTTAGGACATCTCCTCAATTTAAACCGAGTCCGAAACATTCACAAAAGCATTTTTAATTTAATGAAAAAAACACCGTGAAACGACAATGAAAAAACTTAATATAATCTTAGCACTATCGCTAATGTCTATCTCGGCAAATGCACTGGCGAAAGAATCGATGGTACATCAAATGTGGCGATTTTCTTATCCTGATTACAACATACCAAAGCAGATTCCTCGCCATGCTAAAAGAGCAATGGCCGACCCTTATGGCAACAAGCAAAAAGACGATGTCATCTTTACCGATAAAGAGAATAATGACTATTACGAAACCATAACGGTTGATGCCGATTATGGCAATGGTTATTTGTTGTTGCATACGCGTCTAGCAGACGAAGAAAGAACGTTTAGCTATGAAGTTGTCGCTTTTAAAGACAGCAAGGGAAAATACACCTTCTTTAAAAATGATGTTTCTTATCTTAAGGGTTATGGGATTGCCGATTGTACGATATACCCTCGTGGCCGTACTTTTAGGAGTAATAGACCGTTGCAAAAAGTGTTTCCAAAGCTAACGATACAGACTTTTGCCCCCGATGTTGCTGTGCAATCGGTCAAAGCGCCCTTGTTTTATTTAGACATGACATTCCCACGCAAAGGCACAACCGTCACAGCCACTATTAAGCCCTTGGGGTATTTATTAAAGATGGACAACCCCAAGCCATTGTTCTATGGAAACTGGGATAACGCACCAGATTACCCTGATAATTTGCGAAATTCACTGATTGCTTGGGTGAAGCATCTCAACGACAAACAATCGCTTAACGCCTTAATCAATGGACAAGCGCTCAATAGTGATGACGAACAAGCGCTAGAAAAAATGTTGCAATCCTACGTCGATAGTTATACCCATATGACGCAAGAGTCGACAAGGAAAGAAGCAATTGAAATTTTGCAATGGTTTAATGAAGCTTATCACGTAGAAAAGCATCTTAAATTTAATCGGATAGCGTTAGCGTGGGACAGAAAGCAAAGACGTTTTCATGTGGCAAAGAAAATCCCTGCGAAACAATCCACAGCTTCGTCTTTTTATGATTACCTCATCAACTTGCCCGATTTTAAAATTGAATACACCTGCTTTAATGAAAATCAACACGGCTATGGTTATAGACAGTAAGCCGATGTCCCTTTTCAATCATTCACGGAAAATACAATGAATATCAATAAAAAAGCCATAATTAGTACCGTCATTCTGTTGTTAAGTTATGCCTTTGGCAGTACAGCTGTATATGCTCAAGCCAAAATGACGGGAGACACCGCTAAACCGCAATCAGCAAAAATTTTCAAATTTAGTGATTACCCTGCCGAAGTCGTTAAGCTAACCCCAGAAAACCGCCATAAAGCCATTACCGCGGGGGAAAGCGACTGGAAAACACAAGAGTTATTGCAATATTTAGAAAAAGAAAACGCTAGTTTTGCTGGACGATACGTTATCGGTGGTACGAGCTGCGGTACGGGCGGCTGTGTGTTTCGGGTCGTTTTGGATTTAACGACAGGAAAAACCATTGATTCTTTTGGTAGCACTGCTTGTTATGTCTTAGAAGCTGATAGTGACCCAATTAATCACATTTTTTCTCGTCCCGATAGCCATTTATTTGCTTTCGTTGGGGATTTTGGTGATGGCGAATGCACACTCAACTATTATGTTGAAGACAACGGCAAGCTGACAAAAATACACAGTGAGCCGTGGGATAGGCGTAATGTCAAAGAGTTTGAAAAACAACTCAATGGTAATAGCAACAAAGCCAAGCAAAAGACGCGCAATCCAGCCCAACATTCCCGAGCCAAAGGCAACACCAGTGGCAGAAGTGCTTTTGGTATCACGGTAACGCGGTGTCAGTTTGAGTTTGATAAACAAGACTTTTGTGTCGATGAGCGCATGCAAACTTTTGCCGAAGTGGTGGCAAAGCGCAAGCCCAACTTTGATAACGACAAATTGCTGTATATCTTCAAAGGGCAAGCCGGCGCGATTATCAGCGATGCCGAGCGAGAAATGTACCGCGCCGTGGTCATGGATAAAAAGAAAAAGACCGTCGTGCCGTTGCGACATGCCCTCGGTCATGCCTACGACGAAAGCGGCGATAAACGCCTTGCCGTTAATGATAGAGGCGAAACCTTGGAATATCGCTTTGATAGCCATTCCAATAAACTGTGTTTTATCGGCAATATTTACGCCTACCGCGATAGCTTTTCATATCATGCCAATGCGCCGAAAAAATTCTGCTTTGTCTATGATGGCAAGACCTTTGAAAAAATAATTAATTAACGGAGAAATAGCTATGAAACCCTACAAAACCCTTTTAATTGCCACCCTCAGCCTGTCGCTATCAGCGATGGGCTATGCCAAAGACGACTATTTAGTTGTGCTCAAATCCTTTTCTACCCCCACGTTGCAACAAGGGAAAACTATTGATAAAGAGGTTAATCAATTGCAAAAACAAGGCTTTCATCCGTACTTTATTAAGACTGATGCCTGTCCACCGCTGGAAAAAGGCTCATGGGCAATGGTGTTGGGGGAGTTCGACAAAGCCACTGCCGACAGCAAACTGGCACAAGTGCAAAAACTAGTCAGCGATGCCGATGTTCGCCAAGTCAATTTACCCGAATTAACCCCGATAGATGAGGAGTTTGCCTATGCTCAAACAACTTTTGGCGATGCGGATTGCTTTACTTTTGATGAAGAAGGTGGGAATGAAGATTGGCACAAAAGTGTGCATTGTGTTGGCAAACAAGGGTATTCGACAAAAATAGACTATCTGGCAAACCTTAATGAATTATTTATTAATAATAAGCTGTTAGATATTCATATTGACTTTAGTGAATCTCCTGCAAAATATCCTGTGCTGTGGATTTATCACAACAATAATCCACAGAAATTGTTAGCCGTTTCCTTTACGTTGGCAGATGAAGAGGGCAAAGCTATTCGTTATCTATTCCTCGTCAAAGGGAAAAGTTTTGTACAAGCGAAAAAAGAATTTGCTGTTGA
>PDWI01006311.1_pt1 | contig 40724 bp, 31 predicted proteins | sample 1430891 | NCBI WGS metagenome assembly PDWI01 (sample SAMN01162508, study PRJNA174530) | Oral metagenome, whole genome shotgun sequencing project. | biome: Marine environment; feature: Marine mammal; material: Swab sample of the gingival sulcus; isolation source: swab sample of gingival sulcus... | reverse complement strand
GATGTGATCGGGAACAACATCGCCAACAGCAACACCACGGGTTTCAAAAGCGGCCGCGTCACCTTCAACGAGATGCTGACCCAGACCATCCGCTCGGCCAGCCGCCCCGTCGGCGGCGGGTTGGGCGGCACCAATGCCCAGCAGATCGGTCTGGGCACCTCCGTCGGCAGCATCGACACCAACTTCAACCAAGGCAACTTCCAGACCACCGGCCGGACCACCGACCTGGCCATCCAGGGGTCCGGCTTCTTCATCCTGAGCGATGGGACCAGCAACGTCTACACACGGGCCGGAATCTTTGGCCTGGACAGCGAGAACTCCCTGGTCAGCCCCAGCACGGGACTACGGGTGCAGGGCATCATGGCCGACGAGAACGGTGTCCTGGGCACCGGCGCGCTGACGAACATCCAGATCGACCCCAGCCTGGTGGCGGCCGCCGAGCCCACCCGGAGCGTGGCCCTGACCGGCAACCTGGACAGCGGCAGCGACGCCCAGGGCACCATCATGCAGAGCGGGTCTTTCATGCGGCAGGCCGCGGGCGCGGACACCCTGGTGAATCTCCCGCTGGGGCTGAACGAGGGCGACACCATTTCCATCGGCGGTCAGGACGCCGGCGGGGCCAACATTTCCTCTCTGCAGATCGCCGTCACCGCGACCATGACCCTGGATGAGCTGGCCACCGCCTTGGCCAATGAGCTGGATGCCCAGGGCTTCGGGCCCTCCACCGTGAACATCACGAACGGGGCCATGAATGTGACCATCGGATCGGGCAGCATCGCGGGGCTGTCCCTCAATGTCACCGGCGCCGGAGAGTTCAACAGCCATTTCAATTTCGGCACCGTCGACACGACCGGACCGGCGATCGGGGGAACCAATTACGCCTACGCCGACGCCACCACCCTGGCCACGGCCCTGTATGACTCGGCCGGCAACAGCCTGGGGCTGGCCGACGGCGAAGTGCTCGACCTGAGCGGCAGCGTGGGCACCACCAACAACACCACCAACCTGACCATCGCCGGTGCCACCACCACCCTTAACGACATCATGAACCAGCTGCGTTTCAACATGGGCATCACCAGCACCGCGGGAGAGATCAACGATCGGGGCCAGATCAGCATCACCGGCGAACCGGGTCTGAGTTCCGCCATCAGCAACATCAGCGTGGCGGAGCAGGGCGTGGACAACGACATCCTCACCGGCGCCTTCGAGTTCACCGCGACCCGCAACGCCACCGATCAGCAGACCTTCACCATGTCCACCGTGACCTACGACAGCCTGGGCAACGAGCACACCATGAGCTTCGGCTTCGAGAAGGAACCGGGCCTGAACACCTGGCGCTGGACCGCCAGCATGGACGGCGGCGAACAGATCACCAGCGGCGGCAGCGGCACCGTCAGTTTCAACACCGACGGCAGCATCAACGCCTTCACCTACGATGCCGGTGCCACCGGAATCACCTTCAACCCCAACAATGCCGGCACCCAGGGGGCCGACATGGTGACCGTGGCGGTGGACTACGGCGAAATCGGCAGCCTGACGGGGCTGACCCAGTTCTCCGGTTCCGGCACCCTGCAGGCCGTGGCCGACGGCTACGGCACGGGTACTCTGGTGGATTTCAACATCGACCAGACGGGGACCATCATCGGGGTCTTCAGCAACGACACCATGCGCACCCTGGCTCAGATCGGCCTGGCCACCTTCAGCAACCCCGAAGGCCTGACGCGGGAAGCCAACAACACGTACACCCTGAGCGGGAACTCCGGCGACGCGATGCAGACCTTCGCCGGCGCGGACAATTCCACCACCCTGGTCACCGGGGCCCTGGAAACCAGCAACGTGGATCTGGCCACGGAGTTCACCAAACTGGTGGTGGCCCAGCGCGCTTTCCAGGCCAACAGCCGCGTGATCACCACCAGCGACCAGGTCATGCAGGAGCTGGTCAACCTGGTCCGCTAGGTGCGCATGACCGCTGGGGCGGCTTCCTGACGGGGCCGCCCCCAATCCGGGTAGGAGCTAAAGTTCATGATCAAAGTCACGAAACTCAATGGTAGCGAACTGGTGGTCAACGCGGACCTGATCGAATTCATCGAGTCCACCCCCGACACGCTGATCAGCCTGACCACGGGCCGGAAGATCATGGTGCTGGAAGATCTGGACGATGTGATCAGGGCGGCGACGGACTATCGCTCTCGCGCCAGAATCTACCCGATCCCCACCGGGGGGACCGGATCGGTTTTTGAAGGTTGACGCCGCGGATGGACCTGAGCCGGCGAAACCAGGAGACTTAGCGTGGATATCGCAACAATTGTCGGCATCGTCGTAGCTTTCGGCCTGATCGTCTGGTCCATCCTCCTGGGTGGCAGCCTCAGCGGATTCATCGACATCCCCTCGGTGGCCGTCGTGCTGGGCGGCACCCTGGGCGCCCTGCTCATCAACTTCCCCCTGGCCAACTTCCTGGGCATGGGCAAGATCATCATGAAGACGATCATGTTCTCCCTGGACGAGCCGGGCGAGGTCATCGGCAAGATGGTCAAGTACGCCGAGCGCGCCCGCCGTGAAGGCATGCTGGCCCTGGAAGAAGACAGTGAAAACGAAACGGATCCCTTCCTGCGCAAGGGGCTGCGCCTGGCCGTGGACGGCACCGACCCCCAGCTGCTGGAAAAGATCCTGGAAACGGACGTGGAGCAGATCGAGAACCGCCACGCCGACGGGGCCAAGCTCCTGGGCATGGGGGGCACCTTCGCCCCGGCCTACGGCATGATCGGTACCCTGATCGGCCTGGTGAACATGCTCTCCAGCCTGGAAGACCCCACCCAGATCGGCGCCGGCATGGCCACCGCCCTGATCACCACCTTCTACGGGGCGGTGGTGGCCAACGCCGTCTTCATCCCCTTGCAGGGCAAGCTGGAGACACGCTCCAAGGAAGAGATGATGATCAAGAACATGATCATCGAAGGCATCATGGCCATCCAGAGCGGGGACAGCCCCCGCATCGTGGAAGAGAAACTCAAGTCGTTCCTGTCGCCCACCGTGCGGGCGAAGGTTGAAGAGGCCAAGGAAAAAGCCGCCTGATCCCGCGCCGGCGGGATTCGGCCTGACCTGCCGGTCATGGCCCCCAAGGGGTGGCGCCGGGAGGACCCGCCGTGGGCAAAAAGTGCAAGAACATCATCATCAAGCAGGGGTTGGACGACTGGGTCATGACCTACGGGGACATGATGAGTCTGCTGCTGACCTTCTTCGTGCTGATCGTCTCCTTCTCCTCCATGCAAGAAACGAAATTCGAGCAGGCGGCGGCCTCCCTCTCGGAGGCCTTCGGCGTGATGGCCGATCCCGAATCGGTCATCGAGTTCAACGAGCCCATCATGCCCAACCACAACCCGCAGCGTGACGCGGAGGTCCTGTACGAAGTCCGCAGCGTGGAGAAGATGCTGCTGGAGAACGACTGGGAAGACCAGGTGGAGATCGAGGTGACCGAGGACGGGGTCCTTTTCCGCATCAACGCCCCATTCCTGTTCACCAGCGGCGGCGCCGAACTGCGCAACGAGCCCAGATCCGTCCTGGAGCAGCTGGCCGGTTTCTTCCAGAAAGCCCCCTACAAGGTGAAGATTCACGGGCATACGGACAGCATCCCCATCAATTCGGCGCGTTATCCGTCCAACTGGGAACTGAGTGCGGCCCGGGCCGTCACCGTGGCACGATACTTTCAAAGTCTGGGCGTGCCGCCCGAGAGGCTGGAGGCGACGGGCTACGGCGAGCACCGGCCCATCGCCACCAACGAGACCCCGGAAGGACGCGCCAAGAACCGCAGGGTGGAGATTTTCCTGCAGTTGGAAAAGAACAAGCTGCCGGCGGCGGGCGCGGTGCCCTTCGAAAAGGTTGGGGAAGTGGGTGACAGGCCCGCCCCCGAGGAGGTAGAAAACGGTCCGGTGCGGCCAATAATCAACCCCGTGACCGGCCGTCTGGGCCAGTTGCCGGGCACGCAACAACGCTGAGAAGGAGAGCGGATTCATGGCGGACAACGACGAAACCCTGGAGAACGCCGAGGAAAAGAAGGGCGGAATCTTCGAGAACAAGGCCATCCTGCTGGGGATCATCGTGGTGGTCCAGGTGGGATTGGCCATCGGCCTGACCCAGTTTTTGATCCTTCCCAAGCTGGGCGTGCAGAACGCGGGCATGGAAGCCGCAGCCCAGACGGAAGTGGCGGAACCGGAAATGCCCGAGATGGGGGTTCTGGTCAATCTGGAGGACATCGTCGTCACCCTGGTGTCCAACCCGTCCCAGCCCCGGTACCTGCGCATCAACATCAATGTGGAGGTTCCCAACCAGATAGTGGCCGACGTGGTGGCCACCCGGTTGCCGCAGCTGCGGGATCTGGTGATCATGACGCTTTCGGACAAGACGGCCGCCCAGATATCCACCCCCGAAGGCAAGAAGGGGCTGCGTGACGAAATCTTCCGTCGCCTGGACGAGAAGATGCCCGAAGGCACCCTGATGAACGTCTATTTCTCGGATCTCGTGGTTCAGTAGGGCAGCGGAGGCTCATTCGTGTCACCTGACGACAAGAACAGCCGGAACATGGACGATCTGGATCTGGACGCCGCCCTGGACGTGGCCGAGGATCTGGTGGGCGGCGCCGACGGTCTGGATCTGGACCAGGTCCTGAACGCCGATTCCGCCGACGAGGACCTCCTGTCCGGCGAGCAGCGCCGGTACGATTTCCATCGTCCCAACAGCATCAACCGGAACTTCGAGCAGAACCTGAATGCCGTGGGGGAGGCCTACGCCAAAACCGGCACCATCGACTTCACGAATCTCTTCCGCATGACCACCACCGTGGACTTCCAGGGCCTGCGCCAGAGCACCTACCTGGAATACATGGAAGAGCTGCCCAACCCCACCTGCGCCGCCTTGGTCACCCTGGCGCCCCTCAAGGGGTATGTCCTGGTGCATATCGACCTGGGGCTGAGCTTCCTCTTCCTCAAGAAGCTCATGGGCGGCATGGTCGACCCCGAAGACAACGTGCGGGAATTCACGGAGATAGAGCGCGGCATCAACGCCGGCCTGGTGGGCCGTTTCATGGATATCTTCCGCAAGGCCGCCCAGAAGTGGGTGGACGTGACGCCCGATTTCGTGAACCTGGAAAACAACCCCAACTACCTTTCCGGCCTGGCCGACGGCACCGCCCTGATCATCCTGAAATTCATGGTCAAGCTGGATACGGTGGAGGGGATCATGGAAATGGGCTTCCCGCTGTCGGCCTTCGATCCGGTGCGGGACATCTTCGACCCCCAGGAGGCGGTCGAGATGCGCACCCCCACCGAGAAGAAGGACGACCGGCGGCGCATCCTGGACATGATCCAGGGCACCCCCACCGAAGTCACCGTCAACCTGGCATCCAAGAGCTGCACCCTGCAGGACGTCATGGACATGGCGGTGGGCGATATCATCCATCTGCCGCAGGGAATGGATGCTCCCCTGTTGGTGGAGATCGAGGGCCAACCCAGCTGGCTGGCAGAAGCGGGTCGCATCGGCCAGAATCGGGCCGTCAAGCTGATCCAGCAACTGGACAAGGAGTGAAGCATGACCGACGAGATCAAAATGAACGCGACCGGCGGAACCCTGGCCACGGCGGACAATCCCGTGGGCGATGAGGAATCGGCGTCCCTCCTGTCCGATCTCGGAGAACAGGTGCCGGATACGGCCAACCTGGACCTGCTGCTGGATGTGGGGCTGCAGATCACGGTGGAGCTGGGGCGCACCCGCCTGAAGTTCCGCGACGTGCTGAACCTGAGCAACGGCAGCGTGGTGGAGCTTTCCCGACAGGTTTCCGAGCCGGTGGACATCCTGGTCAACGGCGCCCTGCTGGCCAGCGGCGAAGTGGTGGTGGTGGATGATCACTTCGCCGTGCGCATCACCAAGCTGCTGAACCGTGTGGAACGCCTCAAGAGGGTGCTGTGATGCCGGGTTTCTTCCTGGCGCAAGCGGCCATCCCCCTGCCGGCCGAGACCTTCGGCGCCCAAGGCTCCTGGTGGCAGACCGTGGGGGGGCTGGCCATCGTCTTCGGGCTGCTGCTGCTGTTCCTCAAGCTGCTCAAGAAGCTCCATGGCGGGACGGCCTCCGGAAACACCGGCCTGCTGGCCGTGTGGCATCTGGGACCGAAGCGGGAAATCCAGATTCTGCGTCTGGGAGACAGGGTCCACTATATCTACCGCCATGACGGATCCATGGTCATCCTCAAGGAAGAAAGCCTGGCCCAATTCGAGCGGGCCCACGGCAACGGAGAACCCGCCCGGCCCACGGGCCAGGGGCTGCGGGATCTGCTGGGCGGCAAGCTGCCCTTCCAGAAGGTCGGTCCCGTCTCCTGAGGAACTGCCCAATTTCTGGCCATCTGTTCCGACAAAGGTCCGGCCACCAAGCAGCCGGACCTTTTCCATATCCGGAAATACCGGTCGCCGGCTCCATAACATCATTTTTTTCAACAAGATAAAAGAGGTCGACGGCAGGTTGGGGTGGCACGCCCATTGCCCAGGGGAAGAGAGACTATTCCCTTCAGCCCGCAAGAGAGTCCCATGCCGACCGTGCCCGCCACAGCCCCGCGCCTGATCCTGATCCTGACCGTTCTGGTGGGGCTGTCCGTCCTGGGGGCTGGTCCCGTGGCCGCCCAGACCATCGCCCGGACCGCCGCCGGCGACTCCACCAGCGCTCCGGCCATCAGCCTCAGCCTGCAAGGGGTGCAATCGCCCGGCGGCATGGACGCCGCTCTGAAGGTCGTGCTGCTGATGACGGTGCTCTCGCTGGCGCCGGCCTTCCTGATCCTGCTGACCAGCTTCACCCGTATCGTCATCGTGCTGGGCTTCCTGCGTCAGGCCATCGGCGCCAATTCCGCCCCCAACAACCAGATCATCATCGGGCTGTCCCTCTTCCTGACCATCGTGGTCATGTCCCCGGTGCTCAGCGAGATAAATACCGACGCCCTGCAGCCCTTCATGAATGACGAGATCAGCCAGGAGGTGGCCTTCAGCCGGGCTCAGGGGCCTCTGAAAGACTTCATGCTCAGCCAGGTCCGGGAAAAGGACATCGCCCTGTTCCTGGAACTGACCAACACCGAAACACCCGACACGCCCCAGGAGCTGCCCATGCTGGTGGTCATCCCCGGTTTCGTGCTCAGCGAGCTCAAAACAGCCTTCCAGATGGGTTTCCTGCTTTTCATCCCCTTCCTGATCATCGACATGGTGGTCGCCTCGGTGCTGATGTCCATGGGCATGATGATGCTGCCGCCGGTGCTGATCAGTCTGCCCTTCAAGTTGTTGCTTTTCGTCCTGGTCGACGGGTGGTTCCTGGTGGTCCGCTCCCTGGTCCAGGCCTTCCAGTAAAGGTGGATTCATGACTCCCGAAGCCGTCATCGAAATCGGTCAGTACGCCATGCGCACGGTGATCTTCGTGGCCGGCCCCATGCTGCTCGGCGGCATGCTGGTCGGTCTGACCATCTCCATTTTCCAGGCCGCCACCCAGATCAACGAGATGACGATGACCTTCGTGCCCAAGATCCTGACCGTCTTCGCCATCCTGATCCTGACCCTGCCCTGGGCCATCAGCCAGCTGACGGGCTTCGCCACCGAGATGTTCAACCGCATCGCGGCCATGTGATGCTCTTCCAGCTGGACATGGGCTTGCTGGCCGTGGGAGGGGCCTTGGCGGTGCGCTTCGGGGTGCTGGCGGCCACGCTGCCCCTGTTGGATCTGCGCAGCGTGCCGGCCCTGTGGCGGGTGGCCCTGGCCATCTGTTTCGCGTCCATCCTGACACCGGCGGTGGTGGCGGCCATCCCGGCCGGCACGCTGGACCTGAGCTGGCCGGGGCTGGTCCTGGAAGCCGTTCGCAGCCTGGTCATCGGGACCCTGCTGGGTTTCACGGTGAATCTGATTTTCACGGCCGTGAAATACGCCGGATCCGTGGCCGGCATGCAGATCGGCTTCGCCATCGTGAACGCCTTCGATCCCATGACCCAGAGCCAGGTCTCCATCATCTCCCAGCTGTACTACATCCTGGCGGTGCTGCTGTTCTTCGTCACCGGGGCCCACCAGACCCTGGTCCAGATCATGTTCCAGTGCTGTGTCATGGTTCCGCCCTTCGCGCCTCTGGATCCCGCCGCCGGTTCCTGGTTCCTGCTGAAGGAATTCGGAACCGTCTTCGAACTGGGGTTGCGCATCGCCTCGCCGGTGGTGGTGGTGTTGCTGCTGGTCAGCGCCTCCATGGGGGTCATCGTCAAGACCGTACCCCAGATCAACGTCCTGGCCGTGGGCTTCCCCGTCAAGATCGCCGTGGGGCTGATCACCTTCGGCGTGTCTCTGGTCTTCTTCCGACAGGTGGCCGTCAACCTGATGAACGGGCTGCCCGACCAGCTGAGCCGGGTTCTGGTGGCCCTGAGTTGAGCCCACCGGGGCCTACCTGAGGAGGTGAGGGAAAATGGCCGACGACTCCGCGGGCGAGAAAACAGAAAAAGCGACAGGTAAACGGCGGGAAGACGCGCGCAAACAGGGCCAGGTGGCCAAATCCGAGGAAGTCAACGGGGCCATTCTGCTGATCGTGGGCATGACCATCCTGGTCATGTCCTCCGGCCATTTCGCCCGGGTGCTGGGGCGGCACGCCGCCTACATCTTCAGCCAGGGCCACATCCTGAACACCACCAACGAATACGCCCTGCAGGGCATCCTGCGCTTCAACATCGGCACCCTGTTGACGGCGCTGGCTCCCCTGCTGGCCGGGGTCTTCGTCTCCGGGATCGGGGCCAACATCCTGCAGGTAGGGTTCAAGTTCACGCCCGAATCCCTGCAGTTCAAACTGGAGAAGCTGAACCCCCTCAGCGGATTCAAAAAATACTTCAAGAAAGACATGTATGTTAATCTCATAAAGAACATTATAAAAGTCACAATTATCTGTCTTCTGGCCTGGGGCGTGCTCCGACACTTGGTGGCGGATCTCAACAGCCTCTGCCTGCTGCCCCTGCAGGCCATCATCAGCATCGGCAAGATGAGCTTCATCAAGCTGATGGCCGTCCTGCTGGCCTTCACCTCTCTGCTGGCGATCATCGACTGGTTCTGGACCAAGCATCGGCACGAAGAAGAAATCAAGATGAGCAAGCAGGAGATCAAGCAGGAGAACAAGGACGTGGAGGGTGATCCGCAGATCAAGGCCAGGATCAAGAGCCAGCAGTTCGAGATGGCCCGCAAGCGCATGCTGGCCGATGTGCCCACCGCCGATGTCGTCATCACCAACCCGACTCACTTTGCCGTGGCCCTGAAGTATGTGGCGGGTCAGCCGGCACCCATGGTGGTGGCCAAGGGGCAGGACAATCTGGCCCAGACCATCAAGAAGATCGCCCGCAAGAGCCGGGTTCCCATCATCGAGAACAAACCGCTGGCACGCTCCTTGTATCGGCAGGTCGAGGTGGGGCAGTGGATTCCCGAATCCCTGTTCCAGGCCGTGGCCGAGGTCCTGGCCTACATCTATCGCCTGAAAAAGAGCTGATAAAACGCCGGAGAGGGCATTTTGGCACAAGAAAACGTCATCGACAGGGATCTGGTTCTGGCCAACAGCAACGTGCTGAGCGCGGTGGCTGTGATGGTCATCCTGGGCCTGCTGGTGATTCCGGTGCCGCCGGCCCTGCTGGATCTGATGCTCACCTTCAGCATCAGTTTCTCCATAACTGTCCTTCTGGTATCGCTTTACCTGAAAGAGCCCCTGCACTTCAACAGCTTTCCCAGCCTGCTTCTGATTTTGACGTTGACCCGGCTGTCCTTGAACGTGGCCAGCACGCGCCTGATCCTCAGCACGGGCACCGCCGGTCAGGTAATTGACAGCTTTGGGGATTTTGTTGTCGGCGGGAACTACCTGATCGGCGTCATCGTCTTCATCATCCTGGTGATCATCAACTTCATGGTCATCACCAAGGGCAGCGGGCGCATCGCCGAGGTGGCGGCCCGCTTCACCCTGGACGCCATGCCCGGCAAGCAGATGGCCATCGACGCGGACCTGAACGCCGGGCTCATCAACGAAGCCCAGGCCAAGGCCCGCCGTGCCGAAATCGCCCAGGAAGCGGAATTCTTCGGCGCCATGGACGGTGCCAGCAAATTCGTCAAGGGCGACGCCATCGCCGGCATCCTGATCACCGTGGTCAACATCGCGGCCGGCTTCATCATCGGCATGGTGCAGATGGGCATGCCCGCAGGCGAAGCCCTCAGCCGCTTCACCGTGCTGACCGTGGGCGATGGCCTGGTCAGCCAGATCCCGTCCCTGCTGGTCAGCACCGCCGCGGGCCTGGTGGTGACCCGCAGCAGCAGCAGCCTGAACCTGGGCCAGACCCTGACCCTGCAGATCTTCCGGCAGCGCAAGGCCCTGTACCTGGCATCGGGCGCCATGACCATCTTCGCCATGATCCCCGGGTTGCCCACCATCCCCTTCCTGGTCTTCGCCGCGGCGACCGCCGGCGCCGGCTTCATCATGGGCAACCGCGTCGAGCAGTACGATGACAACGAGGCCCGCGCCGCCGAAGCGGAGGCCCAAGCCACCCAGGAGGAGGAAGAGCCCCAGGGCCTGCGCGGCGAGGAGCTGTTCATCCTGGACCGGATGGAACTGGAGATCGGCTACGGTCTGATCCCCTTGGTGGACGGCAAGCGCGGCGGCGACCTCTTGACGCGGATCAGCAACATCCGGCGCCAGGTGGGCAGCGAGCTGGGCATCTTCATCCACCCCATCCGGGTGCGGGACAACCTGCAGCTTGGCGCCCACAACTACGTGATCAAACTCAAGGGCGTGGAGATCGCCCGCAGCGAGCTTTTCCCCAACCGTCTGCTGGCCATGAGCACCCGTCCGGACACGGGCCACATCGAGGGCACGGCGACCACCGAACCGGCCTTCAACCTGCCGGCCCTGTGGATCGATCCGGAGAAGAAGGCCGAGGCCGAGGTGGAAGGTTTCACCGTCGTGGAACCCGCGGCCGTCCTGGCCACCCACCTGAGCGAACTGATCCGCAGCCACAGTGACGAGTTGCTCAGCCGCCAGGACGTCAAAGACATGTGCGAGTCCATCCGCGAGTACGCGCCCGCCCTGGTGGAGGATCTGATTCCCGACAAGGTGCCCGTCAACACTCTGCACAACGTATTGATGAACCTGCTGCACGAACGCATTCCGGTGAAGGACATCATCACCATCCTGGAAACCCTGGCCAACCACACGGGCAGCGGCCTGGGGAACGACTACCTGACGGGCAAGGTGCGCGAGGCCCTGGGGCGCAGCATCACCGCCCTCTTCGCCGACGGCGAGAACCGCCTGCATGCCATCAGCCTGCACCCGGAGGTGGAGCAGACCCTGCTGCAGGCCGGGCGGGAAAGCGATCGCGCCGGCGGCGTGGTCCTGGACCCGGCCTTCACCCGCGCCTTCCTGGGCAACATGGAGGGGGTTCTGCGGACCGCCTATTCCAGCGGGCCGCCGCCCGTGCTGCTGGTGCCCACGCCCATCCGTCTTTTCGTCAAGCAACTCATCGAGCCGACCTACCCCAACTTGGCCGTCATGGGCTACACCGAGGTTTCTCCCACGGTGAGCGTCCAGTCGGCTGGAACGGTGGTGACCCATGGATTCGCGCAACAGAAACAGGCCGCCGGCTGATCAAAACCCGGTGGTCACCGCCCCAACCCTCAAAGGGGCCTACAAGCTGGTCAAGCAGACCTACGGGGAGGATGCCGTGATCCTGGGCAGCCGCACCGTCACCCGGCGGCAGCCTCACGGGTTGGGCCACGAGAAGTTCGTGGAGGTCACCGTCCAGGCACCGGGCGCCATGAGCCCGCGGGCCATTAACTCCACGGTTCCTGGGCGGGATTCCTCCCTGACGGCCGACCAGCTCCTGACCGAAGTGGCGCGTATCGAAAACCTGGTGGCGGAGATCGCCGAAGAGTTCACCCGGCGGGACGGCATCGGCGGCATGCTGGCGAACAACCCCCTGGCCCAGAGCTTCCTGGACGCGGGCACCAGCGAGCACACCGTCCAGAAACTTCTGACGCGCTTCCTGAGCGAAACCGGCCAGCGTCCGGACAACCGGGCCGGTGCCCTGGTCTGGCTGGCGGAGAACCTGAAGGCCAGCAACTGCGAATGGGACGGCTTTTACGGCTGCCATTCGAGCTGATCCTCAACGCCGCCGCCCGGCTCCGGAAAATGGGCCGCCGCACCCTGGTGCTGAGCGTCATGCCGCCCCACCACGGCAGGGTCAAGCAGTTACAGGTGGAGGCTGCCCGGCTGGGTTTCGACGCGGCCATCATCCAGAAGCCTCAGCAACTGACCCGCAGCGAGAAGCACCTGAGCAAATATGAAGTGGTGCTGGTGGACATGCCCCCCGTGGGGCATCCGCAGATGGACCCGGGACGGATCCTGCACAGCTGGCTGAGCGGGAACACCACCTTCCATCGTCACATGGTTGTGCCGTCCTTTTACGACCCGGCCGACATGGATGTCCTGTCCGAAGCGGCGCGGAACTGGAATTGCGATTGGCTGGCCCTGACGGGGTTGGAGGCCACCCGCCGCCCCGGCAAGGTTCTGGAATACGTGGACCGCATCCCGCTGCCCCTGAGCCTGGTGGGTTGGGACGGGAATCTGGAGATCGCCGCGAGCGGCGCCCTGCTGGACTTCATCCTGGGACAGCCCCTGGGAAACAGCTACCGGGAACAGCAGGCGCGCGAAGAAGGCTAGAAGATGCAGAGGATCGTCAACACCATCGCCTTGCTGGCAGCCGTCATCACCCTGGGGGCCGGGATCTGGCAGGATTGGGGGCTGCTCAGCACCCTTAAGCGGGTCGTGCTCAGCTACCTGGGCTTTTTCTTCCTGGGGGCTGTGCTGGCCATGCTGATGATGATCATCCCGTATTTCGAGCAGACCGAAGCTCCGGCCAATGAAGCCGACAAGTCCGCAGAGACCGTCAAGACGGAAACATGAGAAGCCGCCTTCTAACCGGATGGTTCATGAAGGCGATGGCACGGATACTGCTATACCAGGTTGTCAACCAACCTTCAGAAAGGCCGTACAATGGCGGAAAGCACACTCATTGCCCATCAAGAGGTCTGGGAGAACCTGCAGGGCAGCAGGCGTGAGGAATCCCGGCAGGAACTGGTCGATATCTATGCCCGGATCGTCAAATACGTGGCCGGTCGCATGGCCATAGGCCTTCCCCATTACGTGGAATTCAACGATCTGATCAGTGCCGGTCTGCTGGGATTGATCCAGGCCATCGACAATTTCGATCCCGACCGGGGCATCAAGTTCGAAACCTACGCCATCCCGCGTATCCGGGGCTCCATCCTGGACGAGCTGCGCAGCCAGGACTGGTTCCCCCGTAGCCTGCGCCGCAAGGCCAAGCAACTGGAGGAGGCCTACAGCCACCTGGAAGGCCAGTTGGGGCGCCACGCCACCGACGCGGAGGTGGCCGACCACCTGGGGATCGACGTGCAGGATCTGGACGGTCTGGTGGGAGAGGTGAGCATCGCCACGATCATGTCCCTGGACGCGGACAACCGCAGCGATGACAGCGAACAGGGCAGTAGCCTGGGAGAACTTCTGGCCGACCCCCGCACCGAAGATGTGGAGCAGGTGCTGGCCCAACAGGAGATGAAGGAACTCATCGGCCAGCGCATGAACGAACTGCCGGATAAGGAGCAGCTGGTTCTGGTCCTGTACTACTACGAGGAGCTGACCCTCAAGGAAATCGGCGAGATCCTGGACGTGACCGAAAGCCGCGTCTGCCAGATCCACACCAAGGCCATCTTGCGTCTCAAGGGCAAGATCCAGCGCCATGAGGGCAAAAGCAGCATCGGCCAGATCACCAAGCGCATCCAGAACAAGCAGAAGAAATCTCCAGCCCATCCCCGGACGGTCTGCGCCGTGGAAGAAGAGAAGCTGGAACCGGTCAACATCATGGCCGCGTTCTCCATCTTCCAGATCTGCAGCTATCTGGGCTACCTGGCCGCCACCGGCCAGTGGCCCGGCGCCTGAGCCGGATGATGATCGGAAGAGCCGCCCGCGCGGCCTAGGGAAAGGAAAAGAACGTGGCAGGCGACGGTGTTTCCATGCCCACCCAGCTGGCCCAGATGGGGACTGTGGCCAAGACCCAGGCCCGCGCCCAGCAGGCGACGCAGCCCGCCACCGGGTTTCAGGAGCAACAGTCCAAGGACGAGTCCCTGAAGACCCAGCGGGTCAAGGAAACGGAGAAGACCGCGGACAGCAAAATCGATCCCGACGAGGACCGACGCCGGGAACGCCGGCGGCGGCGGCGCCGGAAGCTGCAGCAGCGCCGACCGGCTGGACGTTTCACCACCGATTCCGAAAATGACCCCAAAACCGCTGAAGAAGACGAGGATCTGGGCAGCCTGATCGATATGCGAGCATGATCCGACCGACCGAAGGAGACCCCACGTGAACGCGGACATCATCTTCCACCGTATCCCGGACCTGGGCCCCGTCTTCTACGCCGCAGCCGCGGCCGTGGCCTTGGGCACCACCCTGCTGGTGGTGGCCATCGGCTCCCAGTTGCGCCGTTGGCGTCTGCACGCGCCCGCCCTGCCAAGACCCGCCGGCCTGAAGCTGCGCAAAAGGGCCACCCCGCCAACGGCCCCGGCGGAAACCGTACGGACCACCGAAACGGGCTACACCGCCGGCAGCTTCACCGGTCCGACGGAAACGGCGGCTCGGAGGACCAACGGACCGGAGATCCAGGCCCTGGCAGATCGCCTCGGTCGGGTGGCCGACTCCCTGGAGGATATGCGTCGTCAACTAAATCTGGAAATGCCGGATACGGAGTTTTCCACACTAAAGGCCGAGGATTTCGGAGTCGAATATCTCTACAAGACGACAAGCGGCTGACCAGAGGCCGTACAGGACAATAGTCGGTGGCCCGGACTCCGGTCCGAACACGGCCCGCCGCCTCAGGAGAGACGATGAGCACAACGGTGGCGGGTCCGCCTCTTCGGCCTGAGAATGCCGACGCGGGTCAGACCCAAACACAGCTACAAAAGATCATTATGTCCACCCGGGACCTCCCGGCGATGCCCGAAGTCGCCAGCAAGGTCCTGGAGCTGTCGTCCGATCCCAACACGTCCGCCCAGATGCTGCAGCAGGTCATCGCCGATGACCAGGCCATGACCGCGCGTATCCTGAAAATCGCCAACAGCGCCATGTACAGTTGCAGCCGGAAGATCAAGACCCTGACCGAAGCCATCGTCATGCTGGGCTTCAACTCCATCCGTAGCCTGGTGGTGACCAGCGCCGCCCGCAATCTCTACAGCACGCGCAACAGCCGCAGCGGCCTGAAGGAACGCCTCCTGTGGGAACACAGCGTCGGTGCCGGTTTCGCCTGCCGCCTCCTGGCCCAGAAGCGGGTCCCGGCCCTGGTGGAGGAGGCCTTTCTGGCCGGTCTGATGCACGACATCGGCAAGCTGGTGCTGAATCTGCACGTTCCCGAGCGTTTCGATGAAATCGTCCAGACCGTTTACAACCAGGGCCTGCCTTTCCACGAAACCGAACAACGCACCCTGGGCTTTTCCCACGCCGAAGTGGGGGCGTTGCTGATCAACAAGTGGAAACTTTCCCCCGCTCTGGAGGACGTTATCCGCAACCATCACAATCCCGAGGCCCTGAGCCCGGACAATCAACTGCTGCTCTACCTCGATCTAGCCAACAAGATCTGCCGCCAGATGGGGATCGGCTTCATCGATGAGCCCGATACCGATCTGGTGAATTGCCCGGCCAACCAGCTGCTGGGCTTCACCCAGGATGTCTTCGACGAAACCACGACTCTGCTGCAGGAAACCCTGGCCGATGAGATGGAAATCTTCATTTAGGAGCGCAACATGCCCACGCACGCCACGACCAGCGATCCCACACAGAATCCCGACCTGCAGAAGATGCTGTCCACCATCGAGGATCTGCCCTCGATCCCCGAAACCCTGATGGCCATTCTCAAAGTCCTGGACGATCCACACAGCGGAGCCACTGATCTGGCGGAAGTGGTGCGGCTGGATGCGCCCCTGATGAGCAAGATTCTCAAGCTGGCCAATTCCCCCTACTATTCCCGCCGGGGCGACCTGACCGACATCAACCGCTGCATCGCCGTCCTGGGCTACCGCACGGTCCGGCAGGTGGCCATCTGCATCACCGTGGCCACCACGGTGGTTTCCGCCGTTTCCCGCAGCCAGGGGCACATGGATTACAGGGAGTTGTGGCGCCATTCCGTGGTGACCGGCGCGGTGGCCAAGCACCTGGCCGCCATGGTGGATTATCGCGATCCCGAGGAAGTCTTCTCCGCGGGACTGCTGCATGACATGGGCAAGTTCATTCTCGAAATCCACGCGCCCCGGAAGTACGCTCAGGTCATCGCCCACCGCCAAGATACGGGGCGCAGTCTTTGCTTGGAGGAAGAAGAGGCCTTCGGTTTCAACCACGCGCAGATCGGCGCCGCCTTCGGCCAGAGCTGGCGCTTTCCGGAAATCCTGATCGGGGCCTTCGGGCAGCACCATGAACCGGTTCTGGGCACCCCCACCAATCCCCGGGAGCAGGTGGTGGCCCTGGTGGCCCTGGCGGACTATCTGGCCAACACTCTGAGCCCCCCGCGCAGCGACCTGGGTTTCGATCCCCGGTTGATCGATGTGCAGAGCCTGCACCGCAACGCCGGTCTGGACGTGCGTACGGTGGAAGACAACTTGGCCCAGATCCGTGAGGCCGTGCAACTGGCCAGCGCCTATCTCGACCTGCGGTGAGCCCATCCCGGGCTGGGACCATGTGCGGTGCCAGAGTGCCCCATCCCCATCATCTTGAGTTGTGCCTCTGAAATTGTTGGTCGCGCTCTTCTTGCCCGGCTCCGGGCATGGAGATCTACGGCAAAGACTTCCAGCCGCCGCGCTGTCCAGATTGGGCTGAAATCGGCCCCACGAGGCAGGACGGCTTTCCACGGAAGTTGATCGATCAACAATTTCAGGGGCACAACTTTCATAAGAAGGGATTTCCGTTTATCATGTCACTTTGACAGAATTGTTTCTTCGTTACCTAAGGGGATTCACGTGCCATCCGTTGTCATTCTCAGCCGCAACATGAGGCTGGTGGGTTCCGCCTCCCGTTGGGAATTGCCCCAAGTGGAACTGTTCATGTTCGAGGCCCCCAGCGAGGCCCTGGCCCGCATCGCCCAGGGCCACACCTCGGTCTTTCTCTTCGACACCCGAGACTATCCCCGGCACCGCCACGTGGAGCGCAAGTTCTTCTCCATGAATACCGATGCGGATCTGGTCCTGCTGGGCCAATCCCCGGAAGATGCTCTCGCCGCGGAAGCCGGCAGGACGGTGGCCGTGCGCGCCCTGCCCGAGGACACCCCCCACGACGAGATCCAGGTGGTCGTCCAACGCCTTCTGCAATTGCGGGACGTGCGACAGAACAGCGGGATCTACGGCCGCAGCCGCTCCATCGCCGAGATGCTGGGCATGATCGCCCACGCCGCCCCGCTGGATATCAACGTGCTGGTGCTGGGCGAAAGCGGCACCGGCAAGGAACTGGTGGCCCGGGCCATCCATGACAACAGCCCCCGCCGCGCGGCGCCTTTCATCAGCCTGAACTGCGGCGCCATGAGCGAGGGCGTGCTGGAAAGCGAACTCTTCGGCCACGTCAAGGGAGCCTTCACCGGGGCGGTGGCCGACCACGAGGGGGTTTTCAAGCGGGCCGACGGCGGCACCCTGTTCCTGGATGAAGTGGGGGAGATGCCCCTGTCCATGCAGACCCGTTTCCTGCGCGCTCTGGAGACGGGCGAATTCACCCCGGTGGGGGGCCGCGGCCTCATCAAAAGCCATATCCGCCTGGTGGCCGCCACCCACCAGGATCTGGCCGGGCAGGTGAAGGTCGGCAAGTTCCGGCAGGATCTGTACTATCGGCTGCGCGTGGTGGTCATCCACACACCCAGCCTACGGGATCATCCGGAAGATATCCCCATTCTGGCCGAACGATTCCTGGCCGAGGAGAACAAACGGCACGGCCTGCATGTGCGCGGCTTCAGCCGATCGGCCCTGCAGACCCTGCGCCGGCACTCCTGGCCCGGCAATGTGCGGGAACTGCGCAACACCATCAGCAGCACCGTAGCCATGAAACAACGCGGTCTGGTGGAGGTGGAGGACCTGCCGGCAACCCTGAACGCAGACACCGACACCGTGGCGGACACCTATCTGCCTGTGCCTTTCGGCCTGAATGCCGGCGCCTCTTCCATCGACCCCGGCCTTCTGGCCCATACCTTGCTCGAAATCAAACAGGAATTGCGCGAGGTCAAAGCCCTGCTCCAGGAACGGGATCTGCAGGCTGACGGGGCCATTCCCTGGCCTCCTGGCCAAGGGGGGCGGATCTACGAGACCTTCTCCGCGGACAGCGGCTTCAGTCCTCTGGACAATGAGAAGAGCGGGGACCTGCAAACGGCGGAAAAGGCCCTCATCGAAGAAGCCCTCAACGCCTCGGGCGGGAACCGCCGCAAGGCGGCCTTCTCCTGAGAAAATGTCCTATAATTCCCCCATGCGGATGGAACGCCCATCACGAAACCCACCCCTGGCTAGTGAGGATGAAATGTACTGGAAACGGGTAAACCCGGTCCTGGGGCTATGCGTCGTTGTCTTCGCCATGATTTGCCTGACATCTCAGGCCCAGGCCGCCAAGCACGCCGGCGCCTTCATGGAAAATGGGGGTGGAGCCCGCGCCCTGGGCATGGGCGGAGCCTTCACCGCCATCGCCGACGACCCCAGCACCACCTTTTGGAACCCCGCCGGCCTGACCGGTTCCACCGGCGGGGAGCTGATGATCATGCATTCCGAGCTCTTCGGAGACCTCATCGACCGGGACTTCGTGGCCTACACCCGGCCCGTGGACTGGAACCTGCTGGGCGGAGAGCGCAGCGGCATCGGGATCAGCCTGATCCGCCTGGGGATGGACGACATCCCCTTCACCGACCACCTGACCGACAGCCTGGATGTGGATCCCGCCGACGGCGTCATCAGCGATGAGGAATTGCTGCGTCTGTTCGATCTCCAGGATCAGATCCGCTTCAAGAGCGATCAGGAATTCGCCCTCATGTTCAGCTACGGCGAGCAGTTGGGGCAATGGCACATGGGCGCCACGGTCAAGGCCGTCCGCCAGAGCATCGGTTCGTACAGCAGCCTGGGCATCGGCGCCGACCTGGGATTCAAACGGCCTAGGGTCTGGCGCAACCTGGATTTCGGTATCAAGCTCCAGGACATCACCACCACCTACCTGAGCTGGAGCACCGGCCACACCGAAATCATCGCCCCCGCGGTGGTGCCGGGTCTGGCCTGGCGGCAGGACATGCCCCAATGGAACATGGGCCTGATCCTGGCCGGCAGCCTGGAAACCCGCTTCCAGAACCGGGGGAAAGCGGACGGCCTGGACAGCAGCAGTTTGAGCGCCAACCTGCACTTGGGCATGGAGCTGGCTTTCAGCCACAAGGTCTTCCTGCGCATGGGCTATGTGAGCGGGTCGGATGAGAACTCGGATCTGCAGACCGCCGTCCAGTCCGATGCCTGGAACAACATCACCGCCGGGGCCGGTTTGCGTCTGATGCCCCTGACGGTGGATTATGCTTATGCCAGCGACAGTCTGGGCATCGATGAGGTGACCCATCGCATCAGTGTGAGCTACGCGTTCTGATTCTCTTGCCACGTGTTTTCAACAGAAACGCCCGCCGGTCAGCCTGGCGGGCGTTTCTGTTTCCGGGAAGTTTTTGTTCAGGGACGGTAGGCGTGCAACTTCTGCCCGGGGTAGATCAGGTTACTCTTCTTGGATAGCCCATTGACCTTCCGCAGATGCCGCACGCTGACCCCCAGCTTGCGGCCGATGCCGCCCAGCGTGTCACCTTTCTTCACCTTATAGGTCACCCGCTTGTAACCGGCGGGGGGGATGTAGTGGCCGCTCTCGCTGGCCCGCTTGCGAGCCGCGGCGGCCAGTTGGGCGGGCATGGGGATCAGCAGCTGGTCCCCGGGCCGGATCAGGTGCACGTCCTTCATCTTGTTCAGTTGGGCGATGTCGCCGACGCTGGAGCCGTAAAGGCGGGCGATCTGGCCCAGAGTTTCGCCCCGCCGCACCTTGTGCCGACGCCAGGTCAGACGCTTGTCCAACGGCACCTTGCTCAGTTGGGCGGTGGCCCGTTCGCCGGTACCGGCCGGCACGCGCACGGGGTATCCCTGGATGCCGGGAGGGCTGGCCCCGCGCAGCAGGGCCGGATTCAATTCCTTGACCACCTGCGACTCAACACCGGCACAGCGAGCCATCAATTCCAGATCCGTGGCGTCGCGCACCCGGACCACGTCGTACCGCAGGGGCTCGACCTCGGGCACCTTGAAACCGTATTTTTCCGGGTCGCGTCCGATACGGGCCGCCGCGATGAACTTGGGCACGTAGGCGGTGGTCTGCGAAGGTAGCCGCATATCCCAGAAATTATCGTGCCCATGGATCCGGATGCGGTGGGCCACCCGGCCCTCTCCGCTATTGTAGGCCGCCAGGGCCAGGGCCCAGTCCCCGAACATATCGTGCAGATAGGCCAAGTGCCGCGCCGCGGCCCGCGTGCTCATTTCCAGATCCCGGCGTTCATCCAGCCACCAGCTTTGCCGTAGATGGTAGCGCTTGCCCGTCTCGGGCATGAACTGCCAGGGCCCGACGGCCCCGACGCTGGAAACGGCGTGGCTGCCGATGCCGCTCTCGATGACGCTCACGAAGATCAGTTCCTCGGGCAGGCCGTACTCGCGCAAGATCCCCACCAGCAGATCCTCGCACCTGGCTTTCCTGTTCAGCCAGCGCTGGAATTGCCGGCGACCGTTGCCCGTGTAATAGTTCACCCAGCTCTCCACCGCCCTGTTTTCCACCTTCAGCAGGTCCGCCGTGAACGCGGGCAGGGTCACACCCGTGGCGGGCACCAGGGAATCCGGGAAGGCCCCGTTGGCCAACCGGCCATAACCGGTGGCCAGCAGGGAGTCGGCCACCTGGCCGTTCTCCGCAAAGGCCACCATCTCCGCCTGCAGGCCCTGCATGAACCACACCCGACGCTGCAGACTACGGTGATGAGCTTCATAAAGGCTGTCCACCACCGAGGGCAGGGGGCGGGAAAGTTCTTCGTTCAGGACGTAGAGATGATCCAGGGCCAGAGCCGGTTCCCGCTGGGAAAGCAGCTGCAGGCACTCTTGGGACAGGGTCTCCAGATCCTCCAGCGGCGTGTAGCCGGTGGGCCCCACGGGCAGGGCTGGTTGCGTGTCCGGAGGATCCAGGGTCTCGAAAACCGCGGCCAGAGTGTCGGATTCCGCCGTGTTCAGGCTGTCCGCCATGGCCAATTCCACGGGCACGGATTCACCGGAAACGCGTTTTTCGCCTCTCCAGTGGAAACCCGGACCGGCACAGCCCGTAAGCAGGAAAACCATCCAGAGGAAAAAAGGCATGCCCAGACAAAGCCACCAGATGCCCCGCTGGGAGATAACTGATATATTCCATAAGTAATTGCGCACAGGCGTCATCCTTGACCTTGGACAATGGGTGGATTTCATTTTCGGAACCGCCGACAGGCGATGGTTTTTCTGTCGCGAGAAGAGCGTTTCCACCTGGGCCAACCGCAGCAAACCCCGGCAGCCCACAGAGGTTCCCGGCGATCGAAGTTAGCAAATTCAACGCCAAAACAGCAAGGTCTGGTCTTGCATATTTCCTTACATTATGTCATAATTATTTCTTTCAAATACGGCTTTTTCAGGACGTGGAGGGTCCATGGCGCATCGATCGACACAAATTCGGCAACTCTTGACCAAGGACTTGCCACTGGATAAGGCTGCTCCCCAACTGCGGTATGCCATCAAACGAGCCCTTGCCGGCCATGAAGCCGATAGGCTGCAAAGCCTGGCTCGTTCCCTGGTGGCGGATCTGAAGCGACAAAATCTGCTGTTTCGGGTGGCCATCGAGGGCCAGAGTGACGGCCGGCATGACTATTTCCTGGTCCGCGATACGGACCGCCTGCTGGATTTGGCCATCCTGCGGCCGACGGCCGAACCCATCGATCTGCCATCCGCGTCGGACCTGATACCGCCCATGCCCCGGCCCGCGATTCCGGACTCCCCGCCCAGCAACAGCTTGGTGGATTTCGTGGGCATGCTGGGCGCCATGGAGCACGCCCAGGATCTGGAAATCGGTTTTCCCCAGTCTGGAGAAACGGGGACCATCCTGGACAGCATTCTGCGCCTGCTGGAACGCTTCACGCCCCAGTTCGACCTCTATGTCCTTCTCTTTGGGGACGAAATCCTGCCCGAAGGCCCCCGACGTGTTTTCAACATCGACCCCGCGGAGCAAGCCTCCGGGTGGCTCGGTCTGCGCAAACCCACCTTCTCGGCCTACATCCCCACACTCGAAGAACTGCCCCGGTTCATTCGTCAGCGCTACCCGGACCCCGACCGGCAAAGAACCTTCGCTTCCGCCGTGGCTGTCCCGTTGTACCAACCCCTGGAGGGTACCAGTCTGGATGAGAAAGGGAGCGCCGCCGGGTTGCTTTTCCTGGTAGCCCATGCGGGAGGTGAACCAGCGCATCCACACCGACAGCCTGACTCGGGTCTACAACCGGGCCTTTTTCGACAGCCAGTTCACCCTGGAACTGGAACGCGCCCAGCGCGCGGAACGGCCTCTTTCCCTGGTCATCTGCGATATCGACCACTTCAAGGCCATCAATGACCGGTACCAGCATCACAACGGGGACCGGATCCTCAAGATGGTGGCACGCTGCATGCGAGAGGAACTGCGGCGTATCGACCACGTCTGCCGCATCGGCGGGGAGGAATTCGCCCTCATCCTGCCGGAAACCGATCCCGAAGCCGCCTGCGAGGTGATGGGCCGGCTGGTCAACACGCCCTTCCGCGAGGATATCATCCATCAGGGCACGACCGAGTTGGTGACGGTGACCTGCTCCTTCGGAGTGGCCACCTTCCCCGCAGGGGGCGCGGACGCCTTTGAACTGTACCGCAAAGCGGACGCCATGCTCTTTCTTTCCAAGGACCTGGGCCGCAACCAATGCCACTTCTGGAACCCCCAAGGAGACCATTACCAGTTGAAACCGCGCGGCGAGGACTGACCGCTTTCGGCCTTTTCTGGGTGCGGTTCTGGGCCCCCCTGTGGGGGCTCGGTTTCACCTTGAGCTTTCACCTGGGGGCCTGGCTGGCCGGGCATACCGACATCTCCGCGCCCACCTCCGGACTTACCTCAATCATATACCTCACAATTCTTTGGCCTGTTTTATTAAAGTTCCCGCGAAAGGCCTGGCAGACCGGGATCATGGTCCTGAGCCTGGTCCTGCTGGGCACCTTGCAGGGCCTGATCCACTCCCGGACCCAGCTGACCCGCCCCGAACGGGATGCGCCCTCGGCCTGGGGCCCTTCGCGGTTCACGGAGTTCACCGGCACGACTCTGATCCGGATCACATCCTGGGCCGAGCCGCGCCCCGAGGAGCGCTGGCAAGCCGCCGGACGGATCCTGGGGTGGCGGCCGGTTGATGCCGTGGATCCCCGCCTGGAGCCAAGAGCCCCGCGGCGGGGAGAAGGTGTCCTGCTGCGGGGCGCAGGGGCGCCACCCCAACCGGGCGACCACTACCAGGCTCTGGTCCGATTCCGGGTGCCCCGCGGCGAGGACTTGCCCGGCATGTTTTCGGAACGCCGTTATCTGGCCGGGCGCAACCTCCAGTGGGCGGGCGCGGTCCTCCCGAACGCTACCTTGGAAGATACGGTGCTGACGTCCACGACCGTCTGGTGGTTGCCGCTGCGCGCTGCCCTGGAGCAAACCCGGGAGAAGCTGGCGCGCCGTTTGCGAAATCTCCTGCCGGGGCCGGAAGGGGAACTGGCCGGGGCCATCCTGCTGGGCCGGCGCACCGTCGTCTCACGCGGGACGGCCCGGCTCTTCGGGCAGCTGGGGCTGGCTCACCTCTTTGCCGTCAGCGGGTTGCATGTGGGAGTCCTGCTGGGTCTGGTGTGGATTCCAGCCCGCTCCCTGGGCCTTTCTCCGGGTGGGCGCTGGGCGCTGCTGCTGATCCTGCTGCCGCCCTACATCCTGTTGACGGGGTTGCCGGGCAGCGTGGTCCGCGCCGCCGGGCTGGCCCTGCTGGCCACCCTGGGGCCGGCGCTGGGCCGCCGGGTGGACAGCCTGCAGGCGCTGGGGCTGCTCTATTGGGGGAATATCCTCTGGCAACCGGCCCGGGTCATGGACACGGGCGTCCTGCTCAGCTATGGCGCGGTGGGGAGCATTCTGCTTTGGGGGCGAATCCGTGGCCCGGCACTGGCCATGGGCGGACGCATCGGCCGCCATGTCGGCGAACTCCTGCAAATGGGGCTGGCCGCCCAGTGGGGCACCCTGCCGGCGGTGGCGGCGTCATTCGGACAGATCAGCCTCTATTCGCCGCTGGCCAATCTGGTGGCCATCCCCCTGTTCTCCCTGGCGGTCTGGGCCTCTGTCCTGGGGCTGTTGCTGCCTTCCTGGTTGGGGCCCGGCCTGGCCGCTTGGGCCTGGCTCCTGTGGCGGGGAATGTGGGCCGCCGTCGTGGCCTTCCGGAATGTCGCGGGGACCGGAGGGCTGGGGCTGCCCAGTCCGGGACCGGGCGCCGTCCTCAGTTGGGTGGGGCTGTCCCTGCTGACGGCCGCTTTCCTGCAGACCCGGCGGGCCCGACAAAGCCTTCCGGTGGCTGCCCTCGGGGCCGCTTTGGCCCTGGGTCTGGGGATGATCGCTTTGGCCTACGGGCCGCGTCTGGTGGACAGGCCCAGGGGTCCGCGGGTCCTGCAGTTCAGCGTGGGGCAAGGGGACGCGGCCCTCGTCCGGTTTCCCGACGGCTGGAGTGCGTGGATCGACACCGGCGGCTGCTGGCGGGATCGGCAGGGCCTTCGGCAAAGCCCCATGCGACGGGATCTCTTGCCTTGGTTGGCCCGTTGGGGGCACCGTTCCTGGGATGCCGTTCTCCTTTCCCACGGGCATCAGGACCACACCGGAGGTGTGCCGGCACTGAGAAGCAAAGACCCCGATCTCCATGTTCTCGGCTCCGGGAGAGCCCGGCCGGATTCCGCCCGGGTCGGCATCTGGCCGTTGCCGGTCCATCGCTGGCGGGAGTGGGAGTTGGACATCCTCTATCCCGTTCGGCCGTTGCCGGCCCATCTCAACGAGAACGACCATTCCATGGTGGTGGCCCTGCGCCAGGGCCGGAAGGTGCGTTACCTCTGGACCGGCGATCTGGAAGGCCGGGGAGAGGCCATCTTCCTGGCGGAAAACCAGGTTGCCGCCGCCCAGGTCTGGAAGGCCGGGCACCATGGCAGCCACACCAGCGGCACCACCGCCTTTCTGGAGCGGATCCGGCCCCGTCTGGTGGTCATCAGCTGCGGGGTGGGCAATCGGTACGGCCACCCCAGCCACGGGCCTTACGTGGTGGGAGCGGACACCCTGGCCGTGTGCCGTACGGACCGGGATGGAAGTCTGGAATTCCGCTGGAACAGCGCCGGACAAGGCCGTTGGCGGTCCCGAGGCGGCCCTTGGCACAGGCTCCCTTGACACCCGTGGAAGCCGGACCTAAGATGCCCCCGACCTCAGCTTTCCACGGTCGGAAATCCCCGGCCCAACCAACGCAAGGGAGTGCCATGGGAGCCTTACGCAGCACCCGCGATCTGGGTCTGAACCCGGATTACGAGGGCAAGGTGCGGGATATGTTCGACCTGGGAGACAAATTTCTCCTGGTCGCCACCGACCGTATCAGCGCCTTCGATGTGATCATGAACGATGTCGTCCCCGGCCGTGGAGTGGTCCTCAACGTCATGAGTCTGGCCTGGTTCCAGCATTTCGCGGACCAGGTGCCCAACCACGTCATCACCGCCGACGTGAAGCGATACCCGGCCCCGTTCAATCAGCATGTGGACGCCCTGGCGGGCCGCAGCATGCTGGTGCACAAGGCGGACCGTTTCGATGTGGAATGCGTGGTGCGCGGCTACATTGCCGGCAGCGGCTGGAAAAGCTACCAGCGGGACGGCACCATCTGCGGCCAGCCGCTTCCAACGGGCCTGCAGCGGGCCCAGAAGCTGCCCAAGGCCCTGTTCACCCCCTCGACCAAGGAAGACGAGGGCCACGACGAAAACATCCCCTTCTCCAAGGTGGAGGAGATGATCGGACCGGAGGATGCCGCCCGACTGCGGGACCTCAGCCTTGAACTCTACACCCGCGGCCGCGAATACGCCGAACCCCACGGTGTCATCCTGGCGGACACCAAATTCGAGTTCGGCCGGATCAACGGACGGATCGCGCTGATCGATGAGGTGCTGACCCCCGACAGCAGCCGTTTCTGGCCCGCGGACGAGCACCAGCCCGGTCGTGAGCCCAGCAGTTGGGACAAGCAGATCCTGCGCAACCATCTCGAGACCCTGGACTGGAACCACGAGCCGCCCCCGCCGGCCATCCCCGCCCAGATCCTGGAGCGCACCAGCCAACGTTACCGCCAGGTGCTGGAGATTCTTTTCCCACAGGAGGCGGCCAAATGGCAGGCCTACCTGTAGAGAAGTGGGCGCTCCTGAGCGTCACGAACAAGAGTGGCCTGGAAAGCGTGGCCCGGGCCCTACTGAGCCATGACTATGGCCTGCTGGCCAGTGGCGGCACCGCCCGTTTCCTTGCTGAACGGGGCCTGGCCGTCACCGAGGTCAGCGCCAGAACCGATTTCCCGGAGGTCTTCGGCGGCCGGGTCAAGACCCTGCACCCCATTATCCAAGGCGGCATCCTGGCGCCCGATCGGGACAGTTTCGCGGAGGTCCAGGGGCTGGGCATCGAGCCCATCGACGTGGTCATCGTCAACCTCTACCAGTTCCAGGAGGCCATTGGTGAAGGAGCCGATGAGGCCCAGGCCATCGAGAAGATCGATATCGGTGGGCCCACCCTGCTGCGGGCCGCGGCCAAGAACCACCAGCGCGTGACCGTGGTCAGCGATCCCGCCCACTATCCGGAACTGATCCGGGAGTTGGCCCAAGGAAACGGCGTGCCCGGCGCGGCATTCCGGCGTCGCATGGCCGCCGCGACCTTCCGTCTGGTGACCGACTACGACCAGGCCATCAGCACCTGGTTCGCCGGCGAGAACGCCGGCGCGGCCACGCTGCGGTACGGCGAGAACCCGCACCAGGAGGCCATCCTGGATCTGCCCGGCGGCCTGGCGGGCGTGGGGGTGGTCCAGCATGGGGGCAAGGACCTGTCCTACAACAACATCGTGGACCTGGTGGCCGCCGTGAAGCTGGTGGGAGATTTCCCGACGCCCTGCTGTGGGATACTCAAGCACACCAACCCCTGCGGTTTCGGGTTGGGGGCGGGCCGAAAGGGCCTGGAAAGGGCCCTGCTCTGCGATCCGGTCTCCGCCTTCGGCGGGGTCTTCGCCTTCAACACGGAACTGGATCTGGAGACGGCCGAGATCCTGGCCAAACGGTTCCTGGAAATCATCGTGGCCCCCGGCTACACCGCCGAGGCCCTGGCCCGCCTGACCCGCAAGCAGAACGTGCGGGTCCTGACCGTGGACCAACCGCGCTTCCTGGCCGCCACCCGGGGACGCAGCCGCGGCTGGGGGAAATTGGTGCTGCGTCAGGATGAGGACGAGGGTTTTCCGGAACTGGAGCACTGGAAGCTGGTGGCCGGAGAAAAACCCGATCCGGAAACCCGCCGGGCTCTGGAAATGGTCTGGAAGGTTTGCAAGCACGGCAAGAGCAACGCCATTGTGCTGGGCAATCTGAACGCCACCTTGGGTCTGGGCTTCGGGCAGATGAGCCGGGTGGACAGCACCCGGCTGGCTGTCCTCAAGGCCGAGACACAGAACCTGGACCTGCGGGGCTGCCTGGCCGCCAGCGACGGTTTCTTCCCCTTCCCCGACGGGGTGGAGAAGCTGGCCGAAGCCGGCGCGCGGGCCATCATCGCCCCGGGAGGCAGCATCCGGGACGAAGAGGTGGCCGCCCGAGCCCGGGAATTGGGTGTGACCCTGATCTTGACCGACCGGCGGCATTTCAACCATTGACGGCATGGGAGGCCGGCCCGCCAGGAACTTTTCCCGGTGGGCCGGATTCCACGCCTGAGCCCTTTCATCTTCCCCCTGGAGAACGACCGGATAACCCCATGCGCGCCGCCATTTGCATTCTCTGGCTGATGACCCTGGCCGGGCCCGGCCTCACCCAAGCGGCCGCCCCGGGCCTGGATCATGACCAGGCCCGCCTGCGGGAGCTACGCGCCCGGCAGCGCGCCGCCTCCTGCCGGGATATGATGGACAAGAGCGCTCCCGGAGAATTCGCCTTGCTGGTCATCCCCGTGGATTTCGCGGACGCCCGTCTGGCCGCGGACTGGAACCCCGGCACCCGGCTCCTGCCCCGGCTCCATGATCCCGCGGGGCCCTCCCTGGCCCATTACTATCGGGTGGCCTCCCGGGAGAATCTGGATCTGCAGGTGACCCTGACTCCGCTGGTCCATCTGGCCGAAGAAAGGCGCCAGTACTCCGACGTGGGGTACCACGGCTACACCCGCACCCGTAAGCTGGCCCGGGAAAGCTTGGCCGGGGCCCTGGCGGCCGGGGTGGAATTCCGGCGGCTGGACAGGCAGGGGGCCGATGGTCAAGTGGACGGAGTCCTCATCCTGCACGCCGGCATCGGGCAGGAGAACGACACCCTCGAGGGCCTGATCCAGCCCCTGCAGTTCTTCCTGGAGGAGCCCGTGGAGGATGACGGTGTTCAGGCCACCACCTACGCCGTGGCCGCCCTGCGCAGCGGCCTGGGCATCTGGGCCCACGAAACGGGCCATCTGCTGGGCATGGAGGACCGCTACGACCCCTTGCTGCAGCCGGCGGCCGGTGCCGATGACGTGCGTTCTCGGGGCGGGCTGGGGCGTTTCAGCCTGATGAGCAGCGGTGCCTGGGGCACCGGTGCGGGCGACAACCCCGCCTTGCCCGACGCCTACAACTGCGTGCAGCTGGGCTGGGCCACGTACCAGACCCTACCCGACAGCGATCCCCAGCAAGTGGCCGTCCGGCCCTGGCGGGAAAGCGGCCTGGTGCCCCGGATCTGGACCCACGGCGATCCCGACACGGAGTTCTTCATCCTGGAAACGCGCGCCCCCGCCGCCACCGCCCCCTATGACGCCGCTCTGGTCGCCAACCAGCTCCTGATCACCCACGTGGATGAGTCCGTGCCCGAAGGCTACATCCTGGAGGATGAGCCCTCGGGCTACCATCTGCGGGTGCGCGTGGTGGAGGCCGATGGTGACGATGGTCTGAGAACCGGGGAGGACGACGGTTCCCCGGCCGACCTCTTTCCCGGCACCCTGAACGTGACAGCCTTCACGCCCGACAGCGCGCCCTCCAGCCAGGGGTACCATGGGCCCTCCCTGGTGCGTCTGGAGAACATCCGCCAGGAGGACGGGCTCATCCGGTTGACCGCCGGCGCCAGCCAAGGCCCCGCCGTGCAGCTGACCGGGGGCGTGACCCTGGAGAACGATGGTACGGCGCGCCTGCGGCTGACGGCCCGCTCCCACGGCCAGGCCTTCAACTCCCTCGTGGCGACCATCGCCATCAGCGGGCCGGGAGGCGGAACCTTCCCGGACGGTTCCCCCGTGACCACCCTGGTCTTCCAGGCAGACGCCGGAAGCCCGAACCTGCTGGCTGAAACCACCTTGAACCCGCCCGGCGCGACGCAACCCGGCGCGGAGACCCTGCTGCAGGTGCAGCCCCAGGCCGATGGCCAGTCCCTGCCGGAGCACCTGTTCCGTTTCCAGTGGGCAACGGAGAGCGGCATCCTGGATATCCAGGCGATGGACTGGCAGCCCTGGCCGCAGGAATTCCCGGCCGGCAACACCCGCACCCGCTGGTATCACTGGAACACGGCACCCTACCTGACGGCCGCCGGAACCCCGGTCCTGGCCTGCGTGGCCGAAGCTTTCGACACCTCGGCCCACTGGCCGGATGTGCGCTACGGCAACAGCAGCCGCGCCGTGTTGATCAGCCCGCCCCTGGATCAGGCCATCCGGGTGGTGCGCCTGACCCATGCCTGCGAGGTGGAGTATCTCCGCGCCGGGGTCCTGATGGACGGCGCCACCGTCTGGTGGCAGGACGCCGCCGGAGAGCGCATCCCCGCCTCCTCCCTGGAAGGTCCCGACGGGGTCATCCACGCCGGCAGCAGCAACCCCTTGCGCGGGATTTCGGCGCTGGGAGATTCGCTCATGGTCTTGGACGACCAGCACCGTCCCCGGTGGCGGGTGGACAGTTTCCCGGTTCCCGACCAGCGTCCCGGCCCCTGGCGCCTGGTCCTGGACTTTGCCAGCAACGGTCTGTATGCCGGCCGAGGCTGGTTCATCGCGCGCATCGAAGGGCTGACCGATGATACCGCCGCCGCGTTCCAGCTGCGCTGGACACCTGCGGCGGGGGAGTGTTCCGGTCTGATGTGGGATTGGCCCCAGGCCCAGGGACCCCTCTCGGCTTTTCAAGTCCAGACGTTTGACGCCGAAGCGCGCCGTTTCCGCTCCCTGCCCGGTATTTCCGCCGCCGCCGCGGGTTGTTCTCAGACGTACCTGGCCCCGGCCGAACAGATCCGTCAGGCTCTGGCCTGGGACGGCAATCGCCGCCACACTCTGCGGGTGCTGGGCGAGGGGGAGATGGGACCGGTGGTCTCGCGTCCGGTTTACGTCTATCCTGACGGGGGGCCGGACCCGATCCTGTACCTGGAAAAGCCCTACCCCAATCCTACATCGGCGGGGGTGCGCTTTCAGGTGGACTGGCCCGGACCCGGCGGCGCGACCGTGGGCGTTTACGACCTGCGGGGCCGGCTTCTGCACGCGCGGGAGCTGTCGGCCGGATCCCAGCAACTGATATGGGATGGTTGTGACCCGGACGGCCGCCGTGCCGCCGCGGGAACTTATTTTCTGCGACTGGAAGGATCCGGTCGTGTGGTGACGCGCAAGGTGGTGCTTCTGCGGTGAAAACTCTTCTGCCTCTGATCCTGATTCTTTCTTTCCTGACCGGCCCGGCCCTGGCCGGTCCCGTGCACGATCCCTTTGTCCAGGACTTCCAGGTGGGCGCCTTCGACAAGGTGGCGGATGTGGAACTGATCCATGGTTTTCCCGCCGGTCTGCTGCAGCCCGCGGTCGTGGACACCCTGTGGCTGAAGACCGGCCTGGACATCCTGCACCAGGAGGCGGCCGCCGACAGCCCCCACCTGACGCTACGCCTGCTGGCCGCCTTGCCGGCCGCTTTCCAGGAAAATTCCTGGCGCTCCTGGCATGCTTTGCGGCACGACCAGATGCTGGCCTGGCAGGACAGCCTGGACACCAGTGGGCGGTATCTGCTGGCGGACCGGTTGCGCATGGGTTTCTTCCGGGCCCTGGATCAGGACAAGCCGCAGGAGGCCCGCAGGCTGGCCGCACGTCTGGAAAAAGAGCACGCCCCCCTGGGGCTGCCCGTCCGGGAGGGTTTCATCTGGGAGTTGCGCCGCCGGTTGCTGGACACCCTGCTGGAAAAGGAGGGGGCCGATGGATTCTGGAACAGCATCCTCCCCCTAGGCACTTTCGACACCAGCACCGCCTGGACTCTATGGCGGGCCCATTGCGCCGCCTTCGGCAGCCCGTTGCTGCCGTCGGTTCTGAATACCCGCGCCGAAGCGGTGGACCTGGCCGGCCTACGCCACAGCGGGTTGCGGGAAAAGGATCTGCGCCAGAGCGCCTTCCCCGAAGACGTCAAGGCCGCCCTGGGGGCCAGGCTGCTTCGGGACCAAGAGCTGACCCGACACCTGGGACATTATCCCAACCCGCCGGACGGCAACCAGATGCAGGGCTGGTGGGTTTACGGGCAACGCATGTCCCGCCGCGGGGTGACCGCCCATTACGAGCAGCTGGCCGCCAACCCCGCCTTAAACGCCGGCTGGCGTCTGGATGTGTGGCGGCGCGCGTCGGAGATCCATCTCATCGCCGGGCGCTGGGAGCCCGGGTTGCAGGATCTGCGGCAAGCCCTGGATCTGGCTCAAGAGGGCAGCGGCAGCAAGGGGTTGCGGCGCCGGCTGCGGCAATGGTGCGAGCAGGCCCTGGTCCTGGCCCTGGCCAAGGACAAGGAGGACACGGCCCGGCAGATCCACACCTGGGCCCTGGAGGCCTTCCCCGGCCAGGAGAAGGCCACCTTCGCCGCCGCCACAGAGCACTGGTTCCCCGACTCCACCCGCACCCCCGCACCTCTCACCGAGCGCATCCCCAGGGCGCGGGAGGTGGCCCTGCGCGGGTCGTCCGCGGACCTGGTGGCGGCCTCCCCGGAAAGAAAGGCCGCCTTCGCCGCCGCCGCCGACCACCCCCTGTGGACTCTCTGGGCCCGCTGGGGGATGGCCCTGTTGTCCGCGGAGGACCACCCGGCCTACGTGGCGGCCCTCCGCCGCTGCCATGACGCCCCGGACCCCGCCGGGCAGGAAGCCCTGGCCATCGAGGCGGTGGCCTCTTTGCTGGACGGGCCCCTGCCCGCGGAAACCATCCTGCGCTGGACCCTGAACAAGGACATCCATCACCAGACCGCCGGCCAAGCCCTGACGGGGAACACGCCCCTGGCGGAGCTGGCCCGCGCCAACCGGGACAAGGCCCTGGTTCTGCACGGCCTGCTGGGGGTGGCCCTGCTGGCCGATGACCTGCGCGCCATCGTCGGCGCCGCCACCCCGCTGCCCGCGGAAGGTTTGACAACGGACGAAAAGCTCTGTTTCCTTTACCCCTTGCCGCGCCGGGGTGCCGTGCGCCAAGCCCTGGACGGGGCCGACAACGATCCCGCCCTGATCCTGGCCGTCGCCCGCAACGAATCCCTTTTCGAGGGGGCCGTCCGTTCGCGGGCCGGGGCCCTGGGCTTCATGCAGATCATGCCCTTCCATTTTCCCGGCAAAGGCGCGCGACCCGGGGCCGAAAACTGGAGCAACGCCGCCGTTTCCATTGCCCGAGGGGATGCCCTGCTCACGGAAAATCGCCGCCGGTACGACGGCAACGCCTATCTCAGCCTGGCCGCCTACAACGCCGGGCCCGGTGCCGTCGCCCGCTGGCAGAAGCAGCTGGGCGGCCCCACCGACAACCCTGTCTTCATGGCCTGGATCGGGTATCCCGAAACCCGGCACTATGTGGAAAAAGTTCTGCGCGACCGCGAGATCTATGACTGGATCATCCGCGCCGGCCGCGGCCAATAGCCCTGCCGCCTTTTCCGGCGGCAACACATAAGGAGTGTTCCCATGGCCAAGGGCCTGCTGGGTATCATCGAGAAATTTTTCGGTAAGAAGAACCGGGATCTGGCCAAATTGCAGCCCATCCTGGAACAGGTGAAGACCGTCCGGGATTCCTTTGCCGACCTGAGCGACGACCAGTTGCGCGCCAAGCGGGAGGAGTTCAAGCAGCGCCATGCCGACGGCGAGAGCCTGGACGACCTGCTGCCCGAGGCCTTCGGCGTGGTCTGGGAGGGCTGCCGCCGGCTGACCGAGCGCAAGGCCAGCTGGGTGGTCTGGGGCCAGGAGCAGGTCTGGGAGATGATCCCCTACGATGTGCAGATCATCGGCGGCATCGTCCTGCACCAGGGCAAGATCGCCGAGATGGCCACGGGCGAAGGCAAGACCCTGGTGGCCCTCATGCCCCTGTACCTGAACAGCATCCCCGGCAAGGGCGCCCACCTGGTGACGGTGAACGACTATCTGGCCCGCCGCGACGCCGAATGGATGGGTGGCGTGCTGGAGTTCCTGGGCTGCAGCGTGGGCTACATCCTGGGGCACATGAGCCCGGAAGAGCGACGCGAAGCCTACGCCTGCGACGTGACCTATGGCACCAACAACGAGTTCGGTTTCGACTACCTGCGGGACAACATGGTGCTGCATCCCGAGCATCTGGTGCACTCGGACTTCCATTACGCCATCGTCGATGAGGTGGACTCGGTGCTGATCGATGAGGCCCGCACGCCCCTGATCATCAGCGGCGCGGTGGACAAGAGCACCCAGCAGTTCAACGAGCTGGCGCCCATGGTGACCGATGTGGTGCGCCGGCAGACCCGGATCGTGAACGACTGGGTCAGCGCGGCGGAGAGCAAGCTGCGCGCCGCGTCCCAGGGCGAAGATCCGGTCATCGATGATAAAACAGCCCTGCTGTTGCTGCAGATCAGCCGCGGCGCCCCCAAGAACAAGCGCTTCCGCAAGCTGTGCCAGATTCCCGGCGTGCTGGAGAAGATCCAGCGCACGGAGGAGGCTTTCATGCGGGACAAGGCCATGTGGGAGGCCGACAAGGAGCTGCTGTACACGGTAGAGGAGAAGAACCATCAGGTGGACCTGACGGAAAAGGGCCACGCGGTGATGGCCCGGCAGGATCCCGAATTCTTCGTGCTGCCGGACCTGGCCGAACGCGCCGGCGAGATCCAGGACGACGAAGAGATGAGCGCCGAGGAGAAGGCCAAGGCCCTGGCTGAGGTGGAGCAGGAGTACGCCCAGAAGAACGAGCGCATCAGCAACGTGGACCAGCTGCTGCGCGCCCACAGTCTCTACAGCAAGGATGTGGAGTACGTGGTGCAGGAGGGCAAGGTGGTCATCGTGGACACCTTCACGGGCCGCTTGCAGCCGGGGCGCCGCTTCAGCGAAGGTCTGCACCAGGCCCTGGAAGCCAAGGAAGGGCTGACGGTCCAGAAGGAGACCCAGACCCTGGCCACCGTCACGGTGCAGAACTTCTTCCGCATGTACGACAAGCTCTCCGGCATGACCGGCACCGCCGAAACCGAAGAGGCCGAATTCGGCGGCATCTACGAGTTGGACGTGGTGGTCATCCCCACCCATCGGCCCATCGCCCGCCAGGACATGGACGATGTGATCTACAAGACCAAGAAAGAGAAGTACAAGGCCATCGTGGACGAGGTGGACCGTCTACACAAGCTGGGCCTGCCGGTGCTGGTGGGCACCACCACGGTGGAGGTCTCGGAGCTGCTGAGCCGGCTGATGAAGCTGCGCGGCATCAACCATAACGTGCTGAACGCCAAGCAGCACAAGGCCGAGGCGGAAATTGTGGCCGAGGCGGGCCGCCTGGGGGCCGTGACCATCGCCACGAACATGGCCGGCCGGGGGACGGACATCAAGCTGGCGCCGGAAGTGCTTGAATTGCCGCGAAAATGGGCCGAGGATGCCAGCCTGGACCCGGCCCTCTACGAAGGCCAGGACACGGGTCTGATGATCATCGGCACCGAGCGGCACGAGAGCCGGCGCATCGACCGCCAGCTGCGGGGCCGTTCCGGTCGCCAGGGCGATCCCGGCGCGGCCATCTTCTTCCTCAGCCTGGAAGACGACCTGTTGCGCCTGTTCAGCCCCGAACGCATCATCAAGGTCATGGACAAGATGGGGGTGGAGGAGGGCGAGGTCATCACCCACAGCATGGTGACCAAGGCCATCGAGAAGGCCCAGGTGCGCGTGGAGACCCAGAACTACGAGATCCGCAAGCACCTGCTGCAGTACGACGACGTGGTCAACAAGCAGCGCGAAGTGATCTACGGGTTGCGGCGCAGCGCCGTGCAGGGCGAGGATCTGAGCGAGGATTTCGAGGAATTCTTCAGCGTGGCCCTGCAGAGCATGTTCGAAGAATGCACCAGCGAGGACGACGCGCCCGATTTCTGGGACATGAAGAAGCTGGCCCTGCAGTACCAGAGCACCTTCCTGTTGCCCATGCCCCTGGAGCCGGAGGAGCACCTGCACATGGGGCGCGATGCCGTTTTCCAGGCCCTGGAGGAGCCCGCCAAGGCCCGCTTCCAGGCCAAGCTGGAACGCCTGGGCACCGAGGTGTCCAACCAGCTGCAGAAGTTCGTCCTGCTGCAGATCCTGGACGAGAAGTGGCGGGACCATCTCAACGAGCTGATCCTGCTGCGCAGTGGTATCGGGCTGCGCTCCTACGGGCAGCGGGACCCGCTGATCGAGTACAAGAAAGAGGCCTACACCCTCTTCGAAAGCATGATGGACAACCTTGGCCAGCAGGCCGTCAGTCTGTTCATGCGGGCGGAGATCGTGCGCCGGCCACCGGAGCCGGAACAGAAGGTCCAGTCCGTGCAGACCCGCCACCAGGAAACCAGCGCATATGAGCAGGCCAAGACCTCGGATCCCACGGGCGGGACCCCCGACGGACCGCCGCCGGAGCATCCCGCGGCCAGCCAGCCCGTGCGCCGGCAAGGGGAAAAAGTGAGCCGGAACGACCCCTGCCCTTGCGGAAGCGGCGAAAAATACAAAAAATGTTGCGGTCGATGAAGGACTGGACAAGGTGCGCCCCCTGTATTTGAATTGGGGCGGAATAAGAACAGGCTCAGAACCAGGAACCGGTGAGAATGGATCCCCAACGCGACCGACTGAAACATCTGCTGATCATCCTGCTGGAGGCCCTGTCGACCACCGGTGAGGAAGAACGGCCCAACCGCCGGCGTATCCAGGAAAAGGCCGCCGACGCGGGGCTGGACGAGGAAGACGTGCATGGTCTCCTGGACTGGATCGAGTCCAACTGGAGTCTGTACCGAGATGTGCCCCCGCAGGATGAAGACCCCATGCCCGACGCCCCGTCGGCGTGGGCCTTCCGCTATTTCGGCGAGCAGGACAGCCGCTACATCACGCACGAAGGAGCGGGTTATCTGGTGCGCATGATGGACGCCGGGCAGATTTCCAAGGTCCAGATGGAAGCCATGCTGCAGTATGCCGCCATCATCGCCCTGAAACCGCTGACCAGCCGTGATCTGGAAACCGTCATCGAACAGGTCCTGTTCCGACCGCAACGTCCCCTCATGACCGGTGGCGCTTCCGAAGGCTTCGAAAGCCCTCATTGAGCTTGGCTTTGATCATTTCTCCGCCCCAGCATGCCTGAAAGGCAAGGAACATCTTGAAACTCATTATCGTCGAGTCCCCCGCCAAGGCCCGCACCATTTCCCGCTTTCTGGGGAATGAGTACACAGTCTCTTCCAGTTATGGCCATATCCGCGACCTGCCCGGCAGCGCCAGCGAGATTCCCGCCAAATACAAGAAGGAGAGCTGGGCCCGGCTGGGCGTCAATCCCGAGGCGAATTACGAACCTATCTATGTGGTCTCGAAGGACAGCAAGAAGCAGGTGGCGGAGCTGAAGAAGCTCCTGAAGAACGCGGACGAGATCCTGCTGGCGACGGATGAGGACCGCGAGGGAGAGGCCATCAGTTGGCATCTGCTGGAGGTGCTCAAGCCCAAGGTGCCGGTGCGTCGCATCACCTTCCACGAGATCACTCGGGGCGCCATCGAAGAGGCCCTGGCCAACCCGCGCGAAGTGGACATGCAGCTGGTGCGGGCCCAGGAGGGGCTGTCCGCCGGCCGGGTGCAGAGCGTGGCCGTGCGCCTGGTGGTGGAGAAGGAAGAGGAGCGGCAGGCCTTCCACGTGGCCGAGTATTTCGCCGTGGAAGCCACCCTGCAGGCCGCCGATCTGCCTTTCACCGCCCGCCTGACCAACCTGGATGACACCAAACTGGCCGGCAGCAAAGATTTCGATCCCGACACGGGGATGCTCAAGGATCCCGCCAAGCGGGTCCACCTGCGGGAAGCGGAGGCCAAGGCCCTGGCCGCCGGGGCCCGCGACGCGGTGCCCTGGACCGTCACCGGCGTCACCCGCAAGGAAAGCATCCAGCGGCCCGCGCCCCCCTTCACCACATCCACCCTGCAACAGGCCGCCAGCGGGCGGCTGCGCATGCCCCCCCAGCGGGTCATGCGGGTGGCCCAGCGCCTTTATGAGGGTATCGCCCTGGGCGGCGGCCGGCGCGATGGTCTGATCACCTACATGCGTACCGACAGCCTGACCCTCAGCGAGAAGGCCCTGGCCGAGGCCGAGGACCTGATTCGCGCCCAGTTCGGCCCCGAATACACGGAAGGCCCGCGCCGCTACAAGACCAAGAGCAAGGGCGCCCAGGAGGCCCACGAGGCCATCCGGCCCACCGTCCTATCCCGGACCCCGGAGGAGATGCGTCCCTACTTGGATAGCGAAGAACTGGCCGTCTACAGTCTCATCTGGAACCGCACCGTGGCCTCGCAGATGGCCAACGCCAAGCTGGACAAGACCGCCGTGGATCTGAGCACGACGGCGGAGGGCCGTCAGGCGGTGTTCCGGGCCAATGGCTCCATCGTGCGCTTTCCCGGCTTCTTGCGTGTTTACGGAGACCGGGGCCGGGACACCCTCTTGCCGGACCTGCACGAAGGCATGAAGATCGGTGGTTCCCAGGCCGGTGAAGCAGCCGCCGATTCCCCGGCGGTGAGCATCCAGAGCGTGGAGCCCTTGCAGCACACGACCCAGCCGCCCGCTCGCTACACCGAGGCCAGCCTCATCAAGAAGCTGGAGGAGGAGGGCATCGGCCGGCCCAGCACCTACGCCACCGTCATCAGCACCATCCAGACCCGGGATTACGTGGCCAAGAAGGGCGGGGCGCTGCTGCCCACCTACATCGGCATCGCGGTGACGCACCTGCTGCGGCAGCACTTCAAGACCTACGTGGACCTGGGTTTCACGGCCTTGATGGAGACGGAACTGGACCTCATCGCCGAAGGCAAGTTCGACTGGACGGAATTTCTGGACCGTTTTTATCACGGCAGCGAGGACAACGCCCGGGGCCTGGAAAAGGCCATCGCCGAGGAACTGCCGAAGATCGACTTCCCCCGCATCAAGGTGGGCGATGACCCCAAGACCGGCCACCCCATCGTGCTGCGCATCGGGCGCAACTACGCCTACGTGCAGGTGGAGGGGGACGAGGACCGCAGCGCCACCCTGCCGGTGGATCTGCTCATCGACGAGCTGACGCCGGACAAGGCTCTGGAGCTGATCAAGGCGCGGGACAAGAGCCGCGAGCCCATCGGCCGGCATCCGGAGACGGGGCAGAACATCTACTCCCTGACCGGTCCCTTCGGACCCTATCTGCAGCTGGGTGAGCCCGAGGGGGACAAGAAGCCCAAGCGCATCAGCCTGGGCAAGGGCACGGACCAGAGCCACATCGACCTGGATTACGCGTTGCGGCTGCTGAGCCTGCCCCGCGAAATCGGTACGGACCCGGAGACGGGCAAGCCGGTGCGGGCGGGGTTGGGACGTTTCGGACCCTATGTGGAGCGAGCCCGGGTCTTCGTGAGTGTCGATTCGGTGGACACGCTGTTCACCATCGGCCTGGACGAGGCTCTGGAGAAGATCCGCAACAAGAACAAGAAGACCGTGCTGAAAGAGCTGGGGACGCACCCCGAGAGCGGGGAACCGTTGCAGGTCCTCAAGGGACGGTTCGGGCCCTACGTGACGCACAACAAGGTCAACGCCACCATCGGTAAGGAGCGGGATCCCGAGGATGTGACCCTGGAGGATGCCCTGGCCTTGCTGGCGGAAGCGGCCAAACGCAAGGGCAAGGGCAAGAAAAAGGTCGCCAAGAAAAAGACCACCAAGAAGAAGGTCACCAAAAAGAAGGTCGTGAAGAAAAAGGTGACCAAGAAGAAGACCACCAAGAAAGCCGTCACCAAGAAAGCCACCGGCACGGCCGAAGAAGGCGGTGCGGATTGAGCCCTTCCTGGAGCCCGGCGGTCACCGTGGTGGGCGCCGGACTGGCCGGCTGCGAGGCGGCCCTGCAACTGGCCTGCCGCGGTGTGCCGGTGCAACTGGTGGAGATGCGCCCCGAGACTCCGACCCCGGCCCACCAGACGGGAGATCCGGCCGAAATCGTCTGCAGCAATTCCCTGAAAAGCACCGTGCTGTCCACCGCCTCCGGCTGCCTGAAGCAGGAGATGGAGCTTCTGGGTTGCCGTCTTCTGCAGCTGGCCCGCGCCGCCGCGGTGCCCGCCGGGGCCGCCCTGGCCGTGGACAAGGCCGCCTTCAGCCGGCTGGTGCGCGAGGCTCTGGAAGCCGAGCCCCTCATCCGCCTGGAAACGGGGCAGGTGCGGGAACTGCCCGCGCGCCCGGACCATCTCTGGCTGGTGGCCGGCGGGCCCCTGAGCAGCCCGGATCTGATCCGGGAGATCGGCACCCTGACGGGACAACCGGCCCTGCATTTCTTCGATGCCATCGCCCCCACCGTCACCGCCGACAGCCTGGACACCGAGATCCTGTTCCGGGCCGCCCGCTACGACAAGGGAGACAGCGACTACTGGAACGCCCCCCTGGACCAGGAGCAGTACGAGAGCCTGCACCGGGAGCTGCTGGCCGCCGAGAGGGCCGCCGTGCACGACTTCGACCGGGCCGATCTTTTCGACGGCTGCCAGCCCATCGAGGAGATTGCCGCCAGCGGACCGCAGAGCCTGGCCTTCGGCCCCCTGCGGCCGGTGGGATTGAAAGATCCGCGGACGGGCCGGCGCCCTCATGCCGTCATCCAGTTGCGGCAGGAAAATCTGGAAGGTACCCTGTACGGCCTGGTGGGCTTCCAGACCCGACTCAAGTTCGGCGAACAGAAACGGGTTTTCCGGCAGATCCCGGGCCTGGCCAAGGCCGAGTTCGTGCGTTACGGCCAGATGCACCGCAACTTCTACCTGGATACGCCGCGCTGCCTGGCCGCGGATTTCAGTCTGCCGGCAAGGCCGGATGTTTTCCTTGCCGGGCAGATCACCGGCGTGGAAGGATATGTGGAGAGCATGGCCTCGGGCCTGGTCACGGCCCTGCGCGCGGTGGCGCGCCTGCGCGGC
>PDWI01001242.1_pt1 | contig 40734 bp, 36 predicted proteins | sample 1430891 | NCBI WGS metagenome assembly PDWI01 (sample SAMN01162508, study PRJNA174530) | Oral metagenome, whole genome shotgun sequencing project. | biome: Marine environment; feature: Marine mammal; material: Swab sample of the gingival sulcus; isolation source: swab sample of gingival sulcus... | reverse complement strand
CACTACTGCTAACGACGGTGTTGATGACACCTACGGCAGCCTCGTGATTGACTCATTCAGCGAAGTTGGCGCCGCCAAACAAGCTGCTCACGTGAACAATACCTACACGTTTGGTGCAGCGGCTTCGTCAACAACTCCAGCCGGTATTTACACACAAGCATTCGTACTTGTTGCAGTTGGTGTATTCTAAACGAGGAGGATAATCCGTGAAAACACAGAGGCGATGGTCAATCAGTATCGCCTCTGTGTTTCTTTTGGCAGTTTTCGGTGTTTCGCTGTTTCATGGTCAGCACGCTACCGCCGCGGAATTCACTACCCGACAGTTGCTTGTTGACTCAAATATTGCCGGCGAAAACGATGTTCGGTATCGGCTCAGTTTTTCTGGCCAAACCATTGCAAATGTGGGGTCTATTCGACTGCAGCTTTGCAGTAACGACCCGTTTCCCGGTCAGCCGTGTGTGGCGCCAACTGGTTTGGATATATCTGCCGCACAACTCGTATCTCAATCCGGCATGACTGGGTTCGCAATACATTCATCTACGACGGCAAATGAGTTGGTTTTGACTCGGGTGCCGTCTCTGGCCGTAGCTGGTACTGTCGAATACGAACTCACCGATGTTGACAACCCAGCCAACCCTGGAACATACTTTGGTCGTCTCGAGGTGTTTGCAAGCGATGACGCTAGCGGGTCGGCGACTGATGCTGCGGGCCTGGCGGTTGCTTATGTAGCCGACACGATTTCGATCCAAACGTTTGTACCGCCATATCTTGCGTTTTGTGTTGCAAACGTGATTGTCGGAGAAGACTGTAGCACCGCAACGGGCAGCTACATCGACTTTGGCGATTTATCACCTGATAGCACCGCAACAGACGAAACAAAGTTGCTTGTCGCAACAAATGCCGACTTTGGATATAGTATTACGGTAAGCGGCACGACTTTGACGTCGGGTGTTAATGTCATTCCGGCTATTGCCTCTCCCGACATATCGCGCCGTGGCACCAGTCAATTTGGCCTAAACTTGCGCGCAAACGCATCTACCGGCTCAGGTCAGGATCCGGCCGGGATTGGCGGAGGATCGCCGACACCGGATTACAACCAGCCGAACGTGTTCAAATACGTATCCGGCGACATTATAGCGAGCTATTTCGACCCGGACTACTACATGAAATACACGGTTAATTACATCGTCAACGTGTCGTCTGACCAACCGCCAGGACTGTACGTTAGTACGCTCACATATATTGCACTCGCAACGTTTTAGCTGCGCCGGCGAACGATGAATTTTGCGTGAATCTTAGCTGCTATAGTAGCGAGCCGTCTGTGCAATTTGGTGGGTTTTTCTTTTTTCTGCATATCGCTCATGCTATTATGGAAGCGAACGAATTATGTAAGTAGAGGCAAAAAGGAAATTATGAAAAAAATAACCGGTTCTTTGTTCGCTGTATCATTAGCAATAGCTTTTGTGATCTTTGGCGCAGTACTGCCAAACCAGTTGTATGCGCAAAATGATACCGCTGGAAACGGCATCAGAGTTTCGCCAGTTCGTACAGATGTGACGATGAATCCGGGTGAATCGCGCGCTGTGACCTTGACCGTCCAAAACATCACTGGAGCGGATGGTGAGTTTCAGGCGGTGGTGAATGATTTTGTTGCGAAAGGCGAAGAAGGGCAGCCAGCACTGATACTTGAAGCTGACGAGTACGCGCCGAGCCATAGCCTCAAACGTTACATTTCAGAAATTCCGAACGTGAGCGTTGGTAAGGGCGAATATAAGGAAGTAAAAGTAAACATCACGATACCAAAAGATACAGCTGCGGGCGGCTACTATGGTGCAGTGCGTTTCGTGACGGCGAACGACGCTATCGACAAAAACGTCACGCTTTCTGCGAGTGTGGCCTCTATCATTCTGGTTCGGGTGAGTGGTGATATTGTCGAAAACGTGACCCTCGAAAGTCTCGATGTCCGAAGCGGCGACGCCATGGAAAATCCTAACTCATTTTTCACATCACACAAAAATCTTTACGTTACGGCGCGTTTCAAAAACGCCGGAACCTCTCACGAGCAGCCATTTGGCAAGGTTGTCGTCAAGAAAGGCGACAAAGTCATTCAGACGACCGAGATCAACAACACAGAGCCAAAGGGCAATGTCCTTCCAGACAGCGTGCGCCGTTTCAATGTCAAGCTGGACAAGATAGGTTCATGGGGCAAGTATACCGTGGAGGGCAATTTCGGCTACGGTAAATCGGGTCAGTTGATCACTGGAAAAACAAGTTTCTTTGTCTTGCCTTTGCCGTTGATCGTAGGGGCTATCGCGCTGGTGGCTGTAGTGATTGCGGCAATCGTCTGGGTACCGCGTGCCATAAAGCGTTACAACGCAAACGTTCTTCGCAAGGCAGGCCGTCGTTAAGTACGTCGAGCTGGCGTAGAAACGTGCTTTCGGGTATGCTTATAGTAATACCATAAGCAAAATAACCCATGAGACGCTTCCACTATAGTCCCCTCATCCCCACTTTTTTACTCGGTGTTATGCTGTGTTTTGGGTCGGTTCCTGAAGTGCGTGCGCAGTTTGGGGGTAATCCCAATCCGCAACAATCAGGCACAACTGGCCTACAGGGTAAAATTCCGAGTCCTCCGCCAACGACTCCTGCGACTATATCGACGCCTGTTTCTGGGCGTACCTTTACCGAAATCCCTATTACGGTCAGCGGTCTTTGTAAGACGGGGTTGCTTGTAAAAATCTTCAGCAACAACATTTTTGTCGGGTCGGCGAATTGCGAAGGGGGCAGCTACAGTCTGCAGGTTGATTTGTTTGGCGGCGACAACGAGCTTGTTGCCAGGGTGTTTGATGCTTTGGATCAGCCAGGACCAGAAAGCAATAAAGTCACTGTGTCTTTTCAGGATGGGCAATTTGCCGCGTTCGGACAGCGAATAAGCCTGACGAGTAATCTCGCAAAACTTGGCGCGCCGGTTGGCAAGCCGCTGACGTGGCCGATTATTCTCAGCGGCGGATCGGGACCATACGCCATAAGTGTCGACTGGGGCGATGGCAGTGCGGCCGATCTCATCAGTCAGCCGTTTGCTGGTACTTTTGAGTTGAGTCATACATACAAAACGGCCGGTATTTATCGCGTCATCGTAAAGGCGACAGACGCCAACGGCGCGACCGCATTTCTGCAGCTGGTTGGTGTTGGGGCAGGCGAGGTGACGCAAAGTGCCACTGGAAGCAAAAACGGCGAAAAAAGCGTTGGCGAAACAAAAATTGTGTATATTTGGTGGCCGCTGCTTCTCATGGTCCCTATCATATTTGCGATGTTTTGGGTTGGTAGGCGCTATGAACTCAACGCTATCCACAAGCAGCTTGAAGAGCAGGCTCGTTTGTACGGAAGCGAGATTCAGAAATAACAAGCGTGAATGGGTGATGCGCATACTGCTGCGCTGCGTATGTTTTTGAAATGCGGCTGGTAAGCCGTTTGAGCACTCGCTTGCGAGTTGCTGCTCAATACTGGATACTATACCTCCATGAATGTGTTTGTTGGAATGAGCGGCGGAGTGGATAGTTCGCTTACGGCGGCGCTGCTAAAAGAGCAAGGGTACGACGTAACAGGCGTGTATATGAAGAACTGGAGCCAAGATCTGCCGGGTATGAAATGTCCTTGGAAAGAAGACTATGAGGATGCTCAGCGGGTCGCGGTGCAACTTGATATTCCGTTCAAGGTCTATGATTTTCAAAAGGAGTATCGCCATCGTGTCGTGGACTACATGATAGACGGCTATCGCAGAGGTCTCACGCCGAACCCTGACATCATGTGTAATCAAGAAGTAAAGTTCAAGCTATTTCTTGAGGCGTCTTTGGCTGATGGTGCTGATATGATAGCCACGGGGCATTACGCCAGGATTCTGACCGATGCTGGCGCCGGCTCCGCGGGTGTGTCATCGCTTCATGTTGCCGCAAATCCCGAAAAAGACCAGACGTACTTTTTGTACCGAGTCACAGAAACGGCACTCAGCCGCAGCCTCATGCCTATCGGCGAATATGAAACAAAAGCAGCCGTGCGCGTAGAGGCAGAGAAGCGAGGACTGTCAACAGCGCACAAAAAAGATAGTCAAGGCATTTGCTTCATCGGAAAGGTCGGCATAAAAGACTTTTTGCTTCATGAGCTTGGCGAACAGCCCCACGGAGCCATTATTGACCAGCATGGCGTACGGGTTGGCGAACACGATGGCGCTATTTTTTATACTATTGGTCAGCGCCAAGGCCTCGGTGTGGGCGGTGGCTTGCCCTACTATGTTACCGGCAAAGATATGGCCACAAATGAAGTTTATGTGACGACCGACCTTCAGGATTCCTCCCTCTGGCGCAATAAACTGGATCTCGCGCAAACGCACTGGATTCATAATCCGCCAGAGCTGGGCAAAACCTATGCTGTGCGAACGCGATATCGAGCCGAACCTGTTCCCGCAACGTTTCGCCAGAGCGGCGCAGTCGATGGGGGTGAGTTGTTGCTAGAACAACCGGTTCGTGCCAGTACTCCTGGTCAATCGGCGGTGCTGTACGATGGCGACACTGTGCTAGGCGGCGGTATCGTCGTGTAAAAAGATGTAGTATCTGCAACGTAGATAAGAAGTTACATTGCCACTTGACGGTCGTTTTTTGGTTTGTTACCATAAGCGTGTACTGCACAAATATCAAAAGTACAAAAAGAAGAAAATATGTCTCTCGCTCACGTTGTTGCGTTTTTGCGCAAATCGATTTCCCTCAAACGTTTCGGCTATGCCGCTATCGCTCTAGCGTGGCTTGGATGCATTGGCATTACCTCAGCTGTTTCCGCGCAAAAAATACGCGAAGACTTGGTTGCAGCAAAACCATTCGTCAGCACGAGTCTGGCGGGTATGGCGGTAACGAAAACCAGACGCGGCACGCCGCTCGCTGTCACGATACCGCAGGGCATCAATACATTGCTAGAAGTGATTGATTTGCGAAAAATGAAACGCACGCTTTTGGCCGAGCAGCGCACGGACGGCAAGCTGGCACTTGGACGCGCCTATGTAACACTGCCGAACCGCCATGTGTTAGTCGGAACGACGCGCGGATATGTGTATGATGTCAATCCCGATACCGGCGCGGTGACAGAGCAAGCGCCGTCAACTGCGCCCGACGCAGCCTTTCAGCAGGCTGTACTGGGCGACGGTCGCATGGTTTATTTCGCAGCTACAACTGGTGAAACGCAGCGTCTTTTTGCGTACAACTACCAGACGACGGCATGGCGCGATCTCGGGACGCTCCCCGACGTGCAGGCTGGCGCTGCCTATGCACAGGGGAAACTATATCTTGGCAACAGAAACGCCGCGAACGTGACGGTCTTTAATGTAGCGACAAAGCGGCAAACATCGTTGCCTCTAGGAGATATACCGGCAGAAACGGGTGGTCTACGAGTTGAGGGTATATACGGTGGGTTGCTGTATCTTTCGACCGCGGCTTCGTCGCCTCAAACGCTGGTGTATAGCTTGACCGAGCAGACGATCATCGACAGAAAGCCATTTTTCGGACAAATATCGGGACCAGCCAATTCGCCAAAAACACAGCGCACCCAAAACGGCCAAACGCCTGCGCCTGCCCCTCCCGCGGCAAATACGAGCGAAACAAACGAAACCGAACAGGGTGACGAGCAACAACAGAGCGGCGAACAGCAAGAGGAAAGCACCACGAGTGAAACAACGTCAGAAGATACGCCAGGCGACACCGCAGGAACGCAAAACGGCACTCAGCAGACACGCACCTCGCCGCAGCAAACGACCCCAGAACAACAAGATTCCGAGTCTGAAGAAACGCAGCCGAACGAGCAAACAGTGTCTCCGCCCGCCTCGCACCCTGAAACACCGGCTCCAGAACCGCCAGTGCCAGATACGCCAGTCTATTTTGGCGGTTTTCGATCATATAGTCCAAAAACTCAGTCGGTGTCGCGTCTTGGTACGGCGCGCGGCATGCAGCCAGTACGCGGTTCGTGCTGGGTGAACGAAACGCAGTGCGTGCTCTATAGCGAAGATGGCAAGTTAGGCGTGATGCGAGGCAGCGGCCGTTGGTACAAAGCGGCAAAGCCATCGCCAATCGTTGGCGGGTATCAGGCGGTTGGCGATATTGTGATGGGCGACGATGATCTTGTCTACGCCTCTGCCCAGGGCGTTACGTCTGCCATTATGCAGATTGACCCTGATGGTTTGAGTAAAATGGTGGCGGCTTTGCCAAGCCCTGTGTCACGTATGTTGCCGCTTGGCCAAACCGTATTGGCCGGTTCTGTAACTGGCGAGCTAGGTCGTTATGATCCTTCGCGCAAGTCAGTGACGCCTAGTTTTGAAGCGGCAATAAAAGTAGGGGACGGATCAATTACTGCGCTGGCATTTACGGGAGACAAAGTGGCTTTTGCGCTGCATACACCCGACGCGAAAGGGGCAGTGGGTATATACAATCCGCTCAGCCGTACGGTCGAACGCCCTGCACAAGCTATCTTAAACGAGAAGATTACAAGCTTGGCGTACCATGATGGCGTTCTGTACGGCGGCGGCTCGGGTCAAGACGCTGCCCTGTTTGCGTATGATGTGAAACGCGCTACTGTGCGCACGCGCAGCGTGCCAGCGCCGCAAGGTGGGTCTATAACCAGTCTTGCGGCTAGCAAAGACGGGCGATTGTATGGCGTGGCTGGGGCGACCCTGTTTGAGGTAGATCCGCATAGCCTTGCTCTCATACGAAAAAAAGCGTTTTATACAACCGGCCAGCCAGGTACTGTCAGTTTACTTGCCGACAAGCTTGCAGTTTCTGCTGGCGGGAAGATTTACGAAGTTGCGTATGGCACATTTGAAGCGGTGCAGGTAGCAAGCGGAGAACAGCTGGCAGTGAACAGCGCGGGCGACTACTACTATAGTCGCGATGGTGCGCTGTATCGGATGCAAACCGTTCGTCCAGCTGCCATCGTAGCGCCGGTCGGCACGACCGCGGCATTTCAGCTCGCTGGCCTTGAGCTACCGCTCAGTATTCTCGGTGTGCTCGTACTATCGGTTATTGCACTCTCGGTGTTCAAAGTCCACCTTCGCCGGCCAACGTACAGCGCCTATCGATAGTAAGATTTCGCAACGAAGCTGCCTCTGTTACAATGGTGGGCATGAATGCACAAGATATCCGAAAAGCTTACCTGTCGTTTTTTGCCGATCGCGGCCATGTGGTGATTCCGCGCGCCCGTTTGGTGCCAGATAATGACCCGACCACACTTTTTACTGGCAGCGGTATGCAGCCGCTTGTACCGTTTTTGCTCGGCGAACCGCATCCTCATGGAACGCGGCTTGTCGATAGTCAAACCTGTTTGCGCGCGCAAGACATCGAAGAGGTGGGCGACAACCGGCATACGACGTTTTTTGAAATGCTTGGCAACTGGAGTTTCGGTGATTATTTTAAGGCCGAACAGTTGCCGTGGTTCTGGGAGTTTTTAACCGACGTGGTTGGACTGGATCCGCAGAAGCTCTATGTGACGGCATTTATAGGCGATGAAGCGCAAAATATCCCGCGGGATAGTGAGTCGGCTGAGACGTGGCAGCGGCTGTTCAGTGAAAAAGGCATTGACGCTAAAACCGTGGCGATCGGCTCGGAGGCAGATGGTGCCGCTAACGGTATGCAGGGCGGCCGAATTTTCTTCTACGATGCGAGCAAGAACTGGTGGTGTCGCGCTGGTGCTATTGCTGACATGCCTGCGGGCGAACCAGGCGGGCCTGACAGCGAAGTTTTTTATGAATTTGATTTTATTCAGCACGACAAAAAATGGGGCGAGCACTGCCATCCCAACTGCGACTGCGGTCGCTTTTTGGAAATAGGCAACGCCGTTTTTATGGAGTACCTGCGCACTGAAACCGGTTTCGAAAAACTACCAGCGCAAAATGTTGACTTTGGCGCTGGGCTAGAACGGATTGCGGCTGCTCGGCTGAACAGTGACGACATGTTTAAGATAAGCGTCATATGGCCGATCATCGAAAAGCTCGAAATAGTGAGCGGCAAGAAGTACGAAAGCCACACCGAAAGCATGCGCGTCATCGCCGATCATTTGCGTGCGGCAACATTTTTGGCAGTAGACGGTGTGACGCCGAGCAATAAAGAACAAGGCTATGTCATGCGCCGCCTGCTGCGCCGCGCTATTCGTTTTGCGTTTGAGTTGGGAATCGAACAGAATTTCCTCGAAGCGGTCGTGCCAGTGATTGCAGATATTTACGAAGCAGATTTTCCAGAAGTAAAAACCAACCGCGAACTGGTAACTGGCGTCCTCGTGAAAGAAGAAAAAGCGTTTCGCCAAACGCTGCGCAAAGGAATCAGAGAGTTAGAACGAATGTTTACGGCGCCGAACCCAGCGCGGGCTAAGGATAATGCAGCGGAACCTCGCCAAAGAAAACAAAGCACTCTCGCTTCGCCCGCGGCTTCGCCCCAGATGACTCACGGCGATATTCTCTTCACGCTGTATGATACCTATGGTTTTCCAGTAGAGTTGAGTGTCGAAGAAGCCTATAAGCGCGATATTCGGCTTGACGAAAACTGGCGTGAACAGTTTGAGGCGAAAATGGCTGAACAGCGCGCTCGGAGCCAAACGGCAGCAAAAGGAGTGTTCAAAGGGGGGCTGGGCGGTCATACTATGCAGCACAAACGTTATCACACGGGGACGCACTTGCTGCAGTCGGCGCTACGCGAGATTTTTGGTCCGGAGTTGCGGCAGCACGGCAGTAATATCACAGAAGAACGCTTACGTTTTGACTTTAACCTTGACCGTAAAATGACACCAGAAGAAATTGCTCGCGCCGAAGCGCTCGTCAATAAATGGATCGCAGAAGATCATCCGGTAAAATATACCGAATATCCTACACAGAAAGCACTCGACATGGGTGCTATCGGACCATTTGGTGAGCGCTATGGTGACACGGTGAAGGTGTACCAAATGGGTACAGACGATGCTATCGTGAGTCTGGAAATCTGCGGCGGCCCGCACGTTGATCACACTGGCCAGCTTGCCCAAGATGACGACGGCACACCAAACGGCAAAACCTACAAAATTCTCAAAGAAGAAGCCTCTAGCGCCGGTATTCGGCGCATCAAAGCGGCCATGGTGTGAGTTTTGCTGGCGCAGCCAATGGTGTCGTAAACCATTTGCGCCGTACGCTTGCCCGCAAATACCGCCAGCTCGTTTCCGAGAAAACTACCCCGCCAAATCGAAAAACCGTGCTACAATAATCCGTATATGCTTGATAGGGTCAAGGTTATTAAAGATAGCGCCAATGCGGTAGCCGCAAAAGCCAAGTCGAGGGTTCGGCGCGGCAAAGAAGCAGCGCCCGCTGAAAAACACCTCGTGGCGTTGGATGTCGGAACAGAATTTGTCAAAGCGCTCATAGCGCGCGTGACTGACACGGGTATAGACATCATTGGTACGGGTCGTGCTCGTCAAAAACTGAGCGATATGCAAGCTGGAGCTATTGCCGACATAGGCGGCGTGGTCGAAAACTGCGACGCAGCGCTCAATGAGGCCGAGCAGCAGGCAGGGGTTAGCGTGCGCAGCGCAGTGATCGGTATAGCGGGAGAGCTCGTGAAGGGGACAACCACAACGGTGCGCGTAGTGCGTAAAACGCCAGAAACCGCTATGGACATGCTAGAAGTCGAACGTATCATAAAGCTCGTTCAGCAGCGCGCCGAAGCAAAGGCGAAGCAGCAGCTTACTTGGGAGCTTGGCGGCAAAGATGTTAGCGTAAAGCTTGTAAACAGCGCACTTGTCGGCATGGAAATAGACGGATACTCCGTTACGAACCCAGTCGGGTTTCAGGGCAAAGACGTGTTAGTGCAGCTCTACACCGCGTTCGCGCCGCTTGTCCATATCGGCGCACTTGAGCGTACGGCTGAACAGCTCGATCTTGATCTTATAGCCGTAGCGGCCGAGCCGTTCGCGGTAGCGCGCTCTGTTATAGGCGACGACCAGTCGGCGACCATGAGCGCCATACTGATGGACGTGGGCGGCGGCACGACTGATATAGCTGTTGTCAATGATGGCGGCGTGCAGGGGACGAAAATGTTTGGTATTGGCGGCCGCGCATTTACTCGGGCGATTGAACGTGACCTTGGCGTGGAGTTTGAGGGGGCCGAACAGCTAAAACTGGGGCTTACAGCCAATAGTGTGCCCGCCAAGCAACTCGAAAATGTCGAAAACGCTCTCTCTAAAGTACTCGATGTCTGGGTGAGCGGGGTTGAACTTGCGCTCAGCGAGTTTACTAAGCTCGATCACTTGCCGCACCGTATCTATCTCTGCGGCGGCGGCTCAAGTCTGCAAATGTTGGTCGATCGCTTGCACGATAGCGATTGGTACAGCAAACTGCCGTTTACCCGAAAGCCGATCATTGAACATATTCATCCCGACCAAGTCATCGGCATCGTCGACCAAAGCGGAAAAGTCAACGACCATACTTTCGTTACTGCCATGGGCTTGCTGCGCGTGGGGCTCGACACGGTACAATATACTGGTACAACGGGCGACACCATAAAAGAAAAGCTAGATAGGATACTCCATGTCTGACGAAGAAAGTAAAATAGTCGTAAACGCGGGAAAGCCCAAGCTGAAGTCACCCAAAACTCCAGTATCAAAAGCGTCAAAGGCAAAAAAGAACAGCAAGCGAGCGGCGGGCAGTGCACCCGTAGCAGCCAATTCGCAATCACCGAAACTGAGTACAGTGAAAGGTACTACCGCAAAAGAAACGCTTTATGTCGATGTTGACGATGAGATAACAGCAATCATCGAACGCGTTACTGCAGCGAAGGGCGGTATTATTGCGCTGGTGCTGCCAAAACGAGCTACTGTGTTACAGAGTATCGTCAATATGCGCTTACTCAAGCGAGCCGCGGACGCCAGTAAAAAACACCTCGTGCTTGTTACTTCTGAAACGAGTTTGTTGCCGCTTGCCGGTCTTGTTGGATTGCATGTGGCTGAAACCCCCTCGAGCAAACCGACTATTCCTCCTCGTCCAGATCTGCCGAGCGATGAGCCAGAAAGCGTCGACGAAACACTGTCTGCGAGCGACGCCAGTGCTGGCTCGGGGGCAGATTTTGACCCTGGCGCAGCTGCCGAAACACCTATTGGCGAGCTTGCTGGTACGTCGCTTGCCCCCGCCGAAACAACTGAAGAGGTGGTGCTTGATGATACTGTTGACGCCCCAGCCGCAGCTGCGGACGTGAAGCCAAATGTTACTCCTGTCAAGAAAAACAAGAAACTGGCCGTGCCGAATTTTAATAAATTCCGTCTGCGCTTAACACTCGCTCTCTTTGGGGTTATGTTGCTTGTCGCCGGTTGGATCGTAGCGACAAAAGTGCTTCCAAAGGCTGCTGTCGCGATAAAAACCAATTCGCAAGTCATAAAAAGCAACCTAGACTTAACGCTTGATGTCAACACGCCAGAACTCGACGAAGAAAACGCTATCGTGCCTGCTGTCGCGGAATCGCAGCAAAAAACACTCGCAGAGCAAGTTCCAGCTACCGGCCAGAAAAATAAAGGCGAAAAAGCTGATGGCACCGTCAAATTCACTATCACAAAGTGCGCTCCCGACGTTGGCGTACCAAGCGACATTCCGACTGGCTCAAGTGTGACGGGTGATGGAAAGACCTTCATTACGCAGGAGCGTGGTGATTATTCTTTCAGCAGCGCTAGCGGCAGTTGCGTAAAATACGTCACCAACAATGTCGATATAGTGGCGCTCAAAGCGGGTACGGACTACAATCTTTCCGCTGGCACAAACATGAGCGGACCAGCTGGCGTAAAGGGTGTTGGATCCACTTCTGGCGGAACCGATAATATCGTCAAAGTAGTGGCACAAGCCGATATCGACGCTGCCAAGGCCAAAATTGCTGCCAAAGATGCTACAGCCGTCAAAGACCAGCTGAAAGCCGCTCTGCAGGGCAAGGGACTGCTGCCTGTTCCTTCGACGTTTGTTGCTGGAGAGCAGAAAATCACCACAAGCGTTGAAGTGAATGAGGAGGCCGACGCGGTAACTGTCACCTCAGTTGTGCCATATACAATGCTTGGGATAAACGAAGCCAGTCTCAAAACTCTTGTGCTTGCCCGCGTGAATGAACAAATCGACACGAAAAAACAGAAGATTCTCGACGATGGCCTCGCAAAAGCTGTCTTTTCGCAGCAAAACCCAGGCAGTGCTACGAGCGCGGTTGTGTCCGTACGAATTGAGTCGGTAGCAGGGCCAGAGCTTGATGTCGAAACCCTAAAGCGGCAAGTGGCAGGTAAAAAAGCGGGCGAAATCAAACAAGCTTTCGGCGAGCTGCCCGGTGTGACAAATGTAGAGGTTAGTTACGGACCGTTCTGGGTAACATCAGCACCGAAAGACACTGGCAAAATCACGATAACCATCGCAAAACCCACCATTGCAAAGTAATATGGCCGCTCACGAATATATCCTTGGAATAGACTACGGTAGCAAGCGTATTGGTTTAGCGCTAGCGCATCAGGTTGCGCGGCTGCCTCGACCGCTAAAGACGCTACCTGCGAGCGATACCCTGTTTGCTGACTTGCAAAAGACCATTACTGCGGAAGACGTTGGGCTGGTGGTCGTCGGCGTACCGCGCAATCTAGATGGCAGTGAAAGCGCTCAGAGCCAAGCCTGCGAAGCATTTGCCCGTTCGCTCGAAAGTCACATTGACTTGCCAGTTGCAACGGCAGATGAAACACTGTCGAGCGAAGAAGCTATATCGGCGCTCAACGCGCTCGGCAAAACATACACAAAAGCAGACATAGATGCCGCTTCGGCCGCGCTGATATTGCAACGCTATTTTGACGAAGGAGAGACCCGTCATGGCGTATAAGCTATCTGGACACCGAACAAATACAGGAGGCACAAAACGGAACGCGTGGAAGACGTTGCTTGCCGTGATTTTGGTGTTGGGCGTACTTGTTACCGTGGCGGGGTGGATACTGTGGCGGGGCTATCAGGCGGATCTACAGCCAGTTGGCGGCAACAGAACAGAGGTCATTGTGATAGAAAAGGGCGAATCGGTGAAAAATATCGCCCAGAAACTCAAAGCGGCAAAACTCATTCGCAGCGAACGTGCCTTTGAATATTATGCGCGAATCCATAAGCTCAGTAGTTTTCTGCAAGCTGGTTCGTATAAGCTCAGTCAGGCGCAGGGTGTTCCAGAGATCGTCAGTATTTTGACGCATGGAAAAGTCACAACAACGCTTGTGACTATCTTGCCTGGTCAGCGTCTCGATCAGATTCGCCAATCGCTCATCGACCAAGGTTTTTCCGAGTCGGAAGTAGACGCGGCGCTTGAGCCTGCGCAATATGAAGCGGCGCCAGTTTTAGCAAGCAAGCCGGCTGGCGCAAAACTCGAAGGCTATCTCTACCCTGAAACTTTCCAGCGAACCGCGACAACGAACGCGAAAGAAATTATTGAGCAGTCGCTTGCCCAAATGCAGCAACAACTCACGCCGGCGATCACGGACGGCTTTAAGCGTCAGGGGTTAACGGTGTACGAGGGCATTACGCTCGCATCAATCGTTGAACAAGAAGTCGCCAACGTCGATGAACGAGCCCAAGCGGCGCAGGTGTTTATAAAACGTTCGCAGGTTGGTATGCCTCTCGGTAGTGATCCGACGGCTTTTTACGCTTCGATTCCAGCAGGGGCTGGACGAGACGTGACGTATGATTCGCCGTACAATACGCGTCTTTATACGGGCTTCCCGCCCACCCCTATAGGGAATGTTAGCAAAAGCTCGCTTGAAGCGGTTGCGAACCCAGCTGATACAGACTGGCTCTTTTTCGTAAGCGGTGACGATGGCATAACTCGCTTTTCAAAAACACTCCAAGAACACGAAGCGTTGGCGGAGAAATATTGCCACAAACTTTGCGGACGATAACAGGGGTAGCGGAAAAAAACCCTCTTGCATAATGTGTGCTAATTTAGTACAATTAAAGACTGCAATCACCGCCCATTTTACGGGATAGGTGGCTGCATTTTACGTGCAACAGGTCATATGTTCACCGACGCAAGGTGTTTTACGGTGACGTAAAGGGCGCGGAAAATAATTGACTCAAGCACTCATGTGAGAGCGCCGAGTTATAAGGAGAACGATTATTAGTACAAGTACATACAACCCCCGATCGATTGCGGCAAAACGCCTTCAAAAGGGTCGTCAGCTCGCAACCAATCGCTTGCATAAATCGCTTCGCCGCAAAGCTGCCAAGAAGCGTTTAATTCGCTTTGCGCTTGTCAGCGCAAATTTTCTGCTGCTTGGCGGCGTACTGTTTTTTGTGATGACGAGTTCGCATGCTCATACCACAACGGAGCTTTCTGCTCAGACTTCGGCTGAGGCGGTTGCGGTTAGTCCGGTCGACAAGCTAACTTCTTATGATGTGGCTGAAAATATCGCAAAGGCAACCAACCTGCCCGAACGAACGCCCATAGCAAACCAAGCGCAAAGCGCTCATGTTGCTGCGGTAGTGAGCGCAAGCGACACGAGTGTTGCTGCCAAGCCGCAGGTTATTACAGCCGGCCTGAAAAGCTGGCGCGATATTACTGACTACGTTGTAGCCGAAGGCGAAAACGTACCGGCTATTGCGCAGAAGTTTGGTATAACGTCTGAAAGTGTTAGGTGGTCAAACGGTTTGACTGGCGACACTGTTGCGGCTGGTACAAAACTGGTTATTCCGCCGGTCAGTGGCTTAGTTCACACCGTAAAGAATGGCGATACGCCGCAAAGTATTGCAACCAAATATCGCACGTCTGCCGACAAAATCATTCAAGACAACGACGCCGAGAATGGTCTGCAGGTCGGGAAGCGCATTCTTGTGCGCGACGGGCGAATCGTTCCTGTCGTCACGCGACGCAGTAACGTCAATGCAATATCGGTGTATTCGACCAGCTTTTCGCCGCGCTACGGGGCGAATGGTTACGACTGGGGGTGGTGTACCTACTACGCAGCTGCCCGAGGCGGTGCTCCTGGTAACTGGGGTAATGCCAACACATGGGCGTACTATGCTCGACTGAGCGGCTGGCGCGTCAGTTCTGTTCCGACGGCCGGTGCTATTTTTCAGACGCCAGCTGGATGGGCGGGACACGTCGGTATCGTAGAAGAAGTTTACGACAACGGTACAATGAAAATAAGTGACATGAACGGGGTTGCTGGTTTTGGTCGCGTCGGTTCTGCAATAGTCCCTCAAAGTGCATACCCGAACTATATTACGCGGAACTAATCCGCAGCTATTGTCGGCGCATAAACTACGGTACTTTTCCGTTACCTCTCAGGTCATCTTCATCGTCCCAACAGATTAAACCGTAGTTGGTTTGCGTCTGGTGGCGATTGTGTTGCACAGAGGTTATAATACCTAGCGTGAAATTCATTGATACAGCAGTCGTAACCGTATCCGCTGGCGATGGCGGTAATGGGTGTGTTTCGTTTCGCCACGAAAAGTTTGTTGATCGCGGCGGCCCAGACGGCGGCGACGGCGGCAAGGGCGGCGATGTCGTATTTGTGGCCAGTCGCAACCACAGCACGCTCATGGACTTTCGTTACCACAAAGAACTCAGCGCCGAACGCGGCGGTAACGGCAGTAAAGTGCGGCGGCGCGGCAAAAACGGAGCAGATCTTCGTGTACGCGTGCCGGTTGGGACAGTCGTTTCCTGCGGCGATGTCGACCTTGTCGACTTTACGAAAGACGGTCAAGAAGCAGTGATTGCCGCGGGCGGCCGAGGAGGTTTTGGTAATGCGCATTTTACGAGCAGTACGCGTCAAGCGCCGAAATTTGCTGAACCAGGCGGCGAAGGCGAAACGAAAGAACTGCACTTAGAGCTGAAACTCATTGCCGACGTCGGACTTGTCGGTTTGCCGAACGCCGGCAAATCAACATTTCTTTCTGTAGTGAGTAATGCGCGACCAGAAATTGCCGACTACCCATTTACGACCCTGACGCCAAATCTCGGCGTGGCGGAAGTATCTGGCGCGGGCAGCGTACTTATAGCCGACATACCTGGTCTTATTGAGGGGGCTGCTGACGGCAAGGGGCTTGGCGATGAATTTTTACGCCATGTCGAACGTACTGCTGTATTGCTCCATCTCGTCGATGTGACGAGTGATGATATAGTGCGCGATTATCAAACCATCGACGAAGAAGTACGGCGCTATTCCGAAAAACTTGCCGGACGGGCAAAACTCGTTGTGTTGACGAAAACAGACGCCAGTTTGCCGGAGCTTGTCGAGGAGGCTGAAACGCGTTTACGCACCGTTTTACCAAAAACGACGCCTGTTTTTACGATATCGTCGCAAACGCACCGCGGTGTAAAAGAACTTCTGTACGCTGTCTTTAACCGAGTGAAATCTGAACGGCTACGAGCTGCCGAAGAGCAGGCATTGCATGATGCAGAAACCGAAGCCGAAGCCTTGCCAGTTTTGCGCTTGAACGAAACGCCGAGGTGGACGGTAGAAAAAACGGCCGAAGGTTTTCAGGTAAGCGGTGGAAAGATTGATGAATTTGCGGCTCGAACCGACTTTGGCAACACTGAATCAATTGCTCGTTTGCGCGACATTATGCGTAAGCGGGGTGTTCTGCACGAACTTGCCCGCCACGGTGCGCAATCTGGATCAAGCATTATAATCGGCAAAAACTCGTTCAAGCTCTAGCCGCTCGTCGGTACGGTCGCCTAAAGCAGATATAAAACTGGGGATTATCTAGTCCGAAGACTGGCTGATGTAAGCTGCGCTCGAGGCGATTATTTCGGGCGCTGTCTTATTGAGCAGTTTGCCGTATACTACAAAGTATGAGTTTTCGGCAAAGCACGACGCCAGCACTAGCGCCAGCTCTCGGGACGTATGAGCTGTTCGTTCAGTGTTCAGGTGGCCAGAAACAGATAGACGTCATGTGCACAGAAAGAGGAACGCATGCGTGAACCGACATTTTTTTGGTATGACCTCGAAACGAGCGGAATCAACCCGCGCGAAGACCGCATTATGCAATTTGCTGGTCAGCGTACAACGCTTGGACTTGAGCAGATTGGCGAGCCAGTTAATGTCCTGATAAAAATGAGCGATGACGTATTGCCTCAACCCGACGCGGTGCTATTGACGGGCATAACCCCGCAGCAAACGATAGCCGATGGTCTCACAGAACGAGACTTTTTACGTTTGTTTCATGACGAAATCGCACTGCCCGGCACTGTTTTTGTCGGATTTAACAGCGTGCGTTTCGATGATGAGTTCATGCGCTTTTTGCACTACCGCAATTTCTACGATCCGTATGAATGGCAGTGGAAAGATGACCGCGGGCGCTGGGATTTGCTCGATGTTGTTCGGATGACTCGGGCGCTTCGACCAGCGGGCATGAAATGGCCGGTCGTAGACGGAAAGCCAGGAAATCGACTAGAGTCGCTCGCAAAAGCCAATGGTATTGAGCATAGCCAGGCGCACGACGCACTCGCCGATGTGAGAGCAAGTATGGAAATTGCACAGCTGATTCGTACAAACCAGCCAAAACTTTTTGATTGGCTGCTCAACATGCGCAAAAAATCGCAGGTTAAACAACTGGTCGAAAAAAATGAACCGTTTGTATACAGTAGCGGCAAATACGATAATGCCGCCGAAAAAACAACTGTCGCTATTCGCTTAGCCGAGCACCCTAAAAAGCAAGGTGCGCTGGTGTATGATTTGCGCCATGATCCGACGCCGTTTCTCGACATGCCAGCCGAAAAACTGGCTGAGCGCTGGAAATATAACCGCGAGCCAGACGCTCCGCCGCGCCTACCAGTGAAAACGATGCAGTTCAACCGCTGTCCTGCCATTGCGCCTCTGAGCGTGCTCGATGCCGACTCGCAGAAACGGATTCAGCTGACGAAAGCAGTGGTCGATAAACACAAAACCCTGTTGCAGGCAAATCAAACGTTTCCAGAAGTAGTTCTAAAAGCGCTTGCTCTGCTTGACGCGGACCAAGCAGAACGGCGAAACCACCGCGAACTTTCGCCTGACGCTCAGCTATATGATGGTTTTTACGACGATGCTGATGAGCGCTTGCTTGCTGTTGCGCGAACTGCTCAACCGAGCGAACTGACGCCAGATCTTTCGAGCCGCTTTCATGATAAACGGCTCAGCAGCTTATTGCCCTTGTTTAAAGCGCGTAATTTCCCAAGCGCTATGAACGAAGAAGAGCGCACAGCTTGGGAGTCGCATAGGCGGCATATGCTCTTTGACGGCGGCGAACAGAGTCGATTAAGTCAATTTATGCACCGTTTGAGCGAGCTCGCGAAACAAGACCCAAACAACGACAAGCGGTTTTTGCTCGAGGAATTACAACTGTACGCCGAAAGTATTATGCCAGCTTTCGATGTTTGACCAGCGCTTTCAAGATGTGTTGCATTGCTCTCTCCTGAACATAGCAAACGTTTGTGTGCAGCAGCTAGCTGTTGTGATACATAGTGTTTGTCGAGGGCGCGGTGTGTGCGAGGCGAGTTTTGTGCGTCATGCGGTGTATGCGAAAGAGTAATTCCAGCAAAATCCACAGCGCAACAATGCTGCCAGCTACGGTAAACCAAAATATATATGTCGGCTGAAAATCCGTGCCAGGGAATTGGCCTAGCACGACCGTTTCTTCGATAGACATGTGTCCGCCCCGTTCTTTTTTACTGATTGGACTATATCACATAGTAACAAAATACTCAACAGTGTTATATAAAATGTTTATGGTTTATGATTTTAGTTTTCTGACCGCCTGCTAACCGTTCACGGTTCATAAGTACAATAAAAGGAGCTATGACTCCTGTTGGGGTGCTACTTTCATGATAAGATAGTCTCATGAAACAAGCAGTTCATGACGAAGTGGCGCTGGCGCGATGTATGAAAGATAACATCGGTACAGTAGCCGACGGCAGCTCAGTAATTACGCGCCGAGCCGATGTCAGACGTATCGCTAAGAGTACGGTTTCGCTGGCCAAGAAAAAGCAACAGGTGCTTTGTCCAGAGACTGCTGCTACACTAGCACCGCATAATCCAACTCTGGCGATGATCTCTGGGGCTAAAAATAGTAAAATCTATCAGCTTGGCGCCAATTCACTAGATGGCTGGCGTCTAGCAGCTGGGCTTGCCTACCAAAGGATTTGTATTAACTAATGCGCGACTACCTAGATATATTTAAGCGAAATCTTTTAGTGCCGGTAGTTATTGGTATATATCTTTTGGCGGTGGCGCTATTGTTCGTCGAGCAGTATCGTGACGCTTGGTTTGTTTCTGCTGTCATCACCATCAATGTTCTAATCGGTATAGTCCAAGAAATCAGGGCTAAACGGGCGCTTAAAAAACTAGAGTTAATGAGTCAGCCCAAAGCCAGAGTGATGCGTGCTGGCGACGTGGTTGAGCTGGCGTATGATCAATTGGTGGTTGGCGATGAGATATTGCTGCAAGCTGGCGACGAGCTGCCGGCTGATGCTGATCTAATCAGCACGAAAGGCCTAGAGGTTAATGAAAGTATGCTCACCGGTGAGTCGGCTGCGGTTGAAAAGCAGCCTGGCGACACGGTCCTGGCGGCGACAACGGTCCTGGCTGGTTCTGGGCGAGCTAAAGTCACGGCTGTTGGTGATGAGACCAAGGCTGGAATAATCAGTAAGAAATTGAAACGCTATTCGCCGCAGCTAACGCCGTTGCAATCAGTCTTACAGCGAATCATTAGCTGGTTGACCTACGGAGCTGTCATCGTGGCGCTACTGATTTTTGTGACGTATTATTTGATGGATCAAAACGCCGTCGTTATCTTAAAAACCATCACTTCAGCGGCGGTGACTATAGTGCCTGAAGGATTGCTTCTAGCTAGTTCTTTGCTGCTCGCTTTTGGGTCGCTACGACTAGCTCAGGCAAAGGTGTTGCCGCAGAAATTATCGGCCATCGAGGCCATGGCGCTGCTCAGGATACTAGCGGTTGATAAAACCGGCACACTAACAAACGATCAAGTGACCTTAGAAAAGGTTGTTTCATATGGCGATGTATCAGAAAAAAAACTAGGCCAGCTAGCGGCGTTAGTAGCTCAAGAAACCAGCGGCGGCAACATGACTGGTCAGGCGGTGCTGGACAGTCTATCGGTGCCTAAAAAGTTTACAACCAGCCAAGTCATGGCTTTTTCATCTACCCGTAAAATGGCTGGAGTAAAGGCTAAAGTCGACGGCAAAACATATGCTGTGGTGATGGGTGCACCAGAAATTATCACTAAAATGACCGATGCGAATGCTAGCCTAGATGCGGACATTCACAATTGGACCAACCAAGGCTTGAGGGTGCTTTTGGTAGCGGCTGCTAACGATCCGCGCGCGGATTTAAAAACTTTGGGCGAAAAATCAGCTAAAGTTTTAGGAGCGGTGATTTTACGCAATTCTTTGCGCGAGGGCGTGGTCGACACGGTCGACTTTTTACAAAATCAAGGAGTTGATATTAGGGTGATTAGCGGCGATAATCCGCGCACGGTGCAGTTTATTGCTGGTCAAGCTCAGATCAATGATCACGACAAGGCCATCACTGGTGCGTCGCTGGCTGAACTGAACGACAAACAGTTCGCGGCTGCGGCCGATGAACACACGATTTTTGCCAGAGTCTTGCCAGAACAAAAACAACGTCTGGTGGAGCATTTTAGATCGCGCGGGCTATTTACCGGTATGGTCGGCGATGGCGTTAATGACGCGCTGGCTCTGAAGCAGTCTGATTTGGGTATAGCGATGTTTGCTGGAGCGCCGGCGACTCGGCGAGTAGCAGACCTGGTTTTGCTGAACAATTCGTTTACTTCTCTGCCAATGGGTATGCGCTTGGGCAATAAGATCATGCAAGCTATTGAAGTGATCGCCACGTTGTTTTTCCATAAGATAATTTATGGTTTGATACTGCTATTAACGACGATGGCGCTAGGTATGACGTATCCGTTTTTGCCGCGGCACATCACTTTTATGAATATGTTTTTAGTCAGCATGCCGACGTTGATGTGGACGCTGTTTCCGCCGCTACCATCACACCGAGTTAGTCCGCGCGATTTCTTTAGAGACACCCTAAGAGCGGTGGCGCCGATAGCGTTGATAACTGGTTTGACAGTGGCGTTTACATACTGGAGTATGACGGCAGTGTTCCCAGATAATCCAGTTGAGGTGGCGACCATGACGGTGCTAACGGCGACTTTCTTCGGAGTATATCTGGTGTTTTTGGCTGGGCCGATGCTGGGTGTTAAGGTCGATCAGAAAGCCAAAGTAGCCCGTCTAGCCTACCTAGGGGCAGTCATATTTGTGGCGGTGACTAGTTTTGGCATTGGACCGTTGAGAAAATTCTTTGATTTTAGCGCGCCAAATATTTTGATCTTGTGGCCAGCCATTATCGTCATAGTCTTAGCAGCTGCCATGCAGTGGCAAGTTGCCAAGCAGGCTGGCAAGAAGTTTAAGAATCGTACTAGCTAAGGCTTCTGCCTACCAAAAACGAGCCAAACGTTCCTTTTGAGTTATAGGCCGTTTCGCGGAGCTTTTTGCATAACTATCCTCATGAGCTACGGCGTAGCCGCATGATTTTCTGATCGGTCGAGGGTGAGCATTAACCGGCGTTACACTAGAAAAACGGGGTGTTTTCGCGTATACTGAGTGACCTTATGCATGATGAAATTGTGATAAAAGGAGCGCGCGAGCATAACCTCAAAAACATCGATGTAGTTATCCCGCGCGAAAAACTCGTGGTTATCACGGGTTTGAGCGGATCGGGTAAATCCAGTTTGGCATTTGACACCATCTATGCCGAAGGTCAGCGCCGCTATGTCGAGTCGCTCAGTGCTTATGCGCGGCAATTTTTGGGTCTTATGGAAAAACCCGATGTCGACCAGATTGACGGACTTAGCCCTGCCATATCTATCGATCAGAAATCGACCAGCCGCAACCCGCGCAGCACTGTCGCCACGGTAACGGAGATATATGACTATTTGCGATTGCTTTTTGCGCGTATTGGCGTGCCGCATTGTCCTGTGTGCACTGAACCCGTTGTACGGCAAACAGCTGCCAATGTGATTGAGCAGGTTGCGGCCCTGGCAAATGGCGCGCGACTGATGATATTAGCGCCGATTGTGGTCGACAAAAAGGGGCAGTTCGAGCACATTCCAGAGCAGTATAGGCGCGCTGGATTTGCCCGCGTACGAGTTGACGGCGTCGTATATGCGCTAGATGAATTTCCCGAACTCGACAAAAACCATCGGCACAACATACAGATTGTGGTTGATCGTCTGGTGAACGATGCAGAGTCGCGGACTCGTCTTGCGCAAAGCGTTGAACAGGCGTTGGATATTGCCGAAGGCAAACTTGTCGTACTGAACGCAGATAGCGAGGCGGAGCAGACCTATAGCCTTATGTATGCGTGCGCAAAGCATCCGGAAGTCGCTATTCCCGAGCTGGAGCCGCGCACGTTTAGCTTCAATAGTCCGCACGGCGCTTGCTCGACTTGCACCGGTCTTGGCTCTCGGCTCGTGGTTGATCCAGAGCTCGTTATTCCAAACGGCCGGCTTACTATTGCCGAAGGCGCCATTCGACCATATAACCGCGTCAATATGGATAACTGGTATGTGCGCAAACTGCAAGCCGTAGGCGAGCGCCATGGCTTTTCTCTGCAACAGCCGACGGCGGATATTTCTGAAGCAAACCTGCAACGTATTTTGTACGGAACGGGCAATGAAACATATAAAGTTGCGCTTGGCCGCGATCGCGCGTTCAGTACAACATACGAAGGTGTTATTCCAAACCTCGAGCGTCGGCACAAAGAGACAGAAAGCGACTTTATGCGTCGGGATATAGAGCGGTTCATGCAGGAAAAGCCGTGCGCATCGTGTAAGGGCAGGCGGCTTAAGCCAGAAGTTTTGGCGGTGACGGTTGGCGGTAGTTCGATCATGGACATCTGCGAGCTGTCGATTGATGAAGCGCTGGAGTATTTCAAAACACTCAAACTCAATGAGCTTGAGATGAAAATAGCACGGCTAGTGCTCAAAGAAATATCCGCTCGACTACAGTTTCTCGTCGACGTTGGTCTCAACTACCTGACGCTGCTCCGTTCGGCGACAACTCTGAGCGGCGGCGAAGCGCAGCGGATTCGCCTAGCTACGCAAATTGGTTCTGGACTCATGGGCGTGCTCTACGTGCTAGACGAACCGAGTATTGGTTTGCACCAGCGCGACAACGCCCGTCTCATTGCGACACTCAAACATCTACGCGACCTTGGCAACACGGTGCTTGTGGTGGAGCACGACGAAGAAACAATTCGCACAGCCGACTATTTGCTCGATATCGGTCCTGGCGCTGGCATACACGGCGGTCATATGGTAGCGCATGGTGCTCCGAGCGATGTCGAAAAAGCTCCCCAGAGCATTACCGGCCAATATCTTGCCGGCAAAAAACACATTGCAACACCGAGCAAACGACGCAAAGGCAACGGCAAAGCGATTCGCATTATCGGGGCGCGCGAAAATAACCTGCGAGATGTCACCGTAGACATTCCGCTCGGTCAGCTCGTCGTCGTGAGCGGCGTCAGCGGAAGCGGCAAATCCAGCCTTATAAACGACATTCTTGCAAAAGAATTACAAGCGCGTTTACACCACGCTTCAGCGGTTCCTGGCCGGCACGACGACATCGAGGGTATAGCGCATCTTGACAAAGCTATCATCATTGATCAGTCGCCCATAGGCCGGACGCCTCGGAGCAACCCCGCAACCTATACTGGTCTATTCACGCCCATTCGCGAGCTCTTCGCCAGTATGCCCGAAGCGAAACTGCGCGGATACGCTGCTGGTCGCTTCAGTTTCAATGTCAAAGGCGGCCGCTGCGAAAACTGCACAGGAGATGGCATTATCAAAATAGAAATGCACTTTTTACCTGACGTTTATGTGCCTTGTGAAGTCTGTCATGGTAAGCGCTACAATCGCGAGGCGTTAGAAATTCATTACAAAGGCAAGACAATTTCTGATGTACTGGAAATGACCTGTGAACAAGCATTGGCGTTTTTTGAAAACATTCCTGCCATTGCTCGCAAGCTCCAGACCTTGGTAGATGTGGGGCTTGGCTACATCACTCTGGGGCAGCCAGCGACAACCCTGAGTGGCGGCGAAGCGCAGCGTATCAAGCTTGCGAGCGAACTCTCTCGCCGTCCAACTGGACGTACGCTATATATTCTCGACGAGCCAACGACCGGTTTACACATAGCCGACGTCGAAAAACTCCTCGGCGTCATGCACGCGCTCGTCACGGCGGGCAATAGCATGATTGTGATCGAACACAACCTTGATGTCATAAAAAGCGCCGATTGGCTTATAGACATGGGTCCGGAAGGCGGTAGCGCCGGCGGCCAGATTATTGCAGCAGGTACTCCCGAAAAAATCGCCAAAACTGCCAGCTCGTACACCGGCCAGTATCTCAAAAAGATGTTGTGAAGTCTGGGCTGCGCCAAGCGCCCGAAAACGAGTCGGCATACCCACCGCAACCTCAGAACTACACAAAACCAAACCAGCCAAACAAGCCCAATACATCCCCCACTCCTTCGGGTCAATATAATTGACAAAATATACAAAATAAAATAATATATAATTCAATAAGGATAAATGAGGAGAATATTATGAGTACGCCAGATTCACCAGCTTCTATAAGGGATTTCATGCGACCAGAGTACACGGCGCCGCCATCTCGTACCTGGAGTGTAGAAGATATAGCGAACTGTATAACGGCAGTTTATGTTAAGCTTGATATCTTTGACCCAGAAAAGGCTGAAAAAGCGCCAGAATTGATTGCTTCGCAAATTGAACAACTACACGAAAAAATTTCAGCGAACCACAAAGAATACCCAATAGGCATGACTGAACCGTTTGTAGTGGTAAATTTCACTCGTCTTGGTGGACTTGCGAAGTTGGTGGATAACTTCAGGGAAGAATTCCATACTCCTGTGAGGTACGATTGGGAGTTGGATGAGTGGGACGGCATCGTTGACATTAATCGACGCCGACTTGATGACGGCCCAGAGCCAGAATTTGGAGAGGTGCGTGTTCTCGATCCGTCCCCTTCTAATAGGCGCAAAGAGCCAGGTTTATTTGTCGGCGGCAGGGGTTACTCTGGTAAGACGGTTGCCAAGACGCGCGAATATGCAAAAAATTTGGGTACACTGATAAACGCTGCCGACTTTATTGGCTTGCAGGCGATGCGCATGGAACGCGGGTTGCCTCTCCTGGGAAGCACATCGGACACCACCACTAGCTTTCCCCAGATGAGATTAGGCCTTGGCGGCTCACGGGGCGACAGTGAAGCAAGGTTCATCGTGGATAGTGAAATGCGTTTCCGGTTGGGTCCTGACGGTGCATATCCAGACGTTGGCGTACGTCGTTCGGTAGGTTTATAGCGTCAAATTTCCTGAGCTCTCGGGGCTTGATGATCTAGTCGTTGCTTAGTTGCTTAAAAAAGCGGGTAAGGGGGATGGTTTAGTCCGCTGGATTTTTCTGGGATGAGTTTTTGCGATCTTTCTGTTCATGATTGTTGTTTTTGTTTTTGCGGAGTAGTCGAGCGCGAATTTTGGGGTCTTTAAACGCGTGATAAAGCGTAGGGACAAACGTTACCAAAATGATGCCAATAAGTACCGGTTCTATGTAGTGTTCTACGCCAGGTATGCGACTGCCAATGTAGTAGCCGAGTAGGGTAATACTGGTTGCCCAAGTTATATCGCCGATAGCGTCGTACAGTACAAACTGCCGGTAATCCATTTTTCCTGCACCGGCTGTCACGGGCGCAAAAGAACGTACAATCGGTACAAAGTGCGCGACTAGCATGGTTTTTGTGCCATATTTTTCGTAAAACTTTTCCGCTTTCATGATGAGGTCTTTGCGGAAGATAAGCCCATCTTCTTTTTTGAAAAGTTTTGGGCCGAGATGCTTGCCTATGTGGTAGCCTGTATTGTCGCCGATGATTGCCGCCACGGCGATAACAGCAATAGTTGGCCAAACGGGCAAAACGCCCGAAGCCGCCAATATACCTGCGCTGAATAGCAGTGTGTCGCCCGGAAAAAAGAAACCGACCATCATACCGCTTTCAGCAAAAATAATGAGAAACAGCACAAGCAATCCGCCGGTACGAACAATTTCTACAAAATCTGGCATGATCTTAGTGTACAGGAATTGCTGCGCGACCCATAGCTGTAAATTGGTTGGTGGCAGACAAACTGCTGTTTTTCTAGAGCGTTTCGGTAAAAATGACAAGTATGGTACAATTTCCCTCTGAAACAAAGGAGAAAACGATGTCGGATACTATTACATTACTAGTAGAGCCGCGCGAAACTCTCGGTAGGGGAGTAAAGCGTTTGCGAAAGGCGGGCATTGTGCCAGCTGTCATTCATGACCACGGGAAAGACTCGGTGCATATTCAGGCCGAATACCAGGCTTTAGTGAAAGCTTTCCGAAAGGCTGGGCGCAACCAAACAATTGAGCTCAAATGCAAAGACAAAAAGTACACTGCCATCATTCGTAGTGCTAGCTTTGACCCTCGTCTTGGTACTGTCACGCATGTGGTTTTCAATGCCGTAAAGGCGAACGAAAAGGTCGCGGCGGAAGTACCAGTGCGTCCGCGTTACGACGAAGAAAATGAAAGCACCCCAGCCGAACGAAGCGGCTTGATAGTGTTGGCGCAGGTAGATACAGTGCAAATCAAGGCATTGCCAAAGAACTTGCCGTCAGAACTGTTTTACGACGCCGAAAAACTTGTCGAGGTTGGCGACCAAGTAACCGTAGCTGACTTGCAGGTTCCAGAAGGTGTAGAAATAGAAACAGATCCCGCGCACACGCTCGCTACGGTCTTTGAGCCAAGCGCGCTTGCCGCAGCCAACGAAGAAGCCGCTGGCGATGCTGAAGAGTCTGTCCCAGAAGAAGCGGCAGGTGAAGGCGAATCATCGGATGCCGAACAAGCTGCATCAGATGAATCGCAAGCTGAAGCAGCAGAAAAATAACCGCTCAACGAATCAAAAGAAACTAGGCTCTCGTCCAAATAAATCTCTAGCCTAAACCAGAGATATCATGAAATCACAGATAAGAAATAGTGGAATAAGCAAGGCTGGAGAAATCCTGAAACACCTATATTTCGGCCGTTATTTTGCGGCAGCATAAAGGCTAAATAAAGAGCCGCTTCTCGCATTTCGAAACGTTGGTTTGTGGGATTGGTGAGGTTTATTCATCGATAAATCCGCCGCTTTGGTGGCTCCAAAGTTTTGCATAGGTGCCACCGCGTTTGAGCAAAGAAGCATGTGTGCCGTCTTCTACGATTCGGCCGTTATCGAGTACGACAATACGATCCATTTTCTGAATAGTGCTCAAGCGGTGGGCGATGACGATGGCGGTACGGCCCTCCATAAGTTTCCATAGCGCGTCCTGAATGAACACCTCACTTTCGCTGTCGAGCGCCGAGGTTGCTTCGTCGAGCACTAGCACGGGCGCGTCCTTGAGCATGGCGCGTGCGATGGCGATTCGTTGTCTTTGGCCACCGCTAAGTTTGACGCCGCGCTCACCGACGAGTGTGTCGTAGCCTTTCGGCAGATGTTCTATAAACTCGTGGGCGTGTGCCAGCCGAGCAGCGCGTTCAATGGCTGCGTCGCTTGCCTCCAGGTTACCGTACCCAATATTTTCTCTGACAGAGCGGTGAAACAGAAGCGGTTCTTGCGGCACATAAGCAATTGCGCTGTGTAAATCATCCTGCGTGACGTGCGCAATGTTTTGACCGTCGAGCAGTATAGCACCGCGCTGTATGTCGGAGTAGCGCAGCAGCAGCCGCGTGAAAGTCGTTTTACCCGAACCGCTATGGCCGACGAGGCCGATTTTTTCGCCGTGCCGTATTGTAATATTGAAATCACTGAATATGCTATCGTCGGCACCGTCGTGTCGAAACGTCACATTTTCAAATGTGATAGTGCCGTTTTGTGCGGTGAGTTTTTCTGGTTGAGGCTGGTCGGTAATTTCTGCGGGCTGCTCAAGGATATGCACCATTTCTTTGCCGTCTGACAGTGCGCGGCTGTACGTGCGCATGCTTTGATTGCCAAACTCAAACAGACGATCAACGATGTTTGCGGTGTAGGCAAAAATGAGGAAAGCGGTCGCAATGTCGGCGCCGTAAAACGCGACAGCAGTAATCGCCGCGACAAGGGCAAATATAGAAAGAAGACGCGTCATTCCGCCAAGAGCGTTGATTTGCATTTGTTGGATATGCGCGAAGCGCTGCAAATACTTACGCGTGTTTTCGGTCGCGCGGTGAAACCGCCGTTTTTCGTAAGCTCCGCGCGCGAAGCTCTTTACGACCATGGCGTTGGTGATCATGTCTGCCAGGGCGCCGCTTTGCTTGCTTTCGGCGCGAGCAAAAGCCGTGAGATGTCGGTTGATAGGCTTACTCAAAAGCAGCGACACGACGAGCAAAATCGCGGCAAGGATCGCGAGACCGAACGCATACAGCGGTGCTCTCGTTGAGAGAATGATTACCGCAAAGCCTATGCCGGCGAGCATCGGATATACTTGATAGAGAGTTGTGTCTTGGACTCGAACATAACCGCCCATCAGTTTGCTCGTTTGCGATACGAGCGACCCGCCAAAATGATTGGCGTGAAAATCAGCACTTCTTCCCATGAGATGCGCAAAAACCTCTTCTGCAATATCTTGTTGTACGCGCTGCTCCACGCGCCACATAAAAGCATCGACAATACGCTAAAACCCAAGACTAAAAATCGCCACAAATGCATACAATCCAACGATGCTGCCCAGGCCGCCGAGAAACGCACCCTCCGTGTACTGATGCAACGTTAGTTTTTGAATAATAGACGCAATGATGAGCGGCGGTACGAACGCATTCATGATTGATGCGGCTGGAACGGCCATTAACAGGCCTGCTACATAGAGCGGATAGCGGCGCAGATGCCGCCAGTAGTAACGCATCACAAGTCTTGCGCTCGTTGCGCCAGCTTGTTTTTGCTTAGTTGTTGTATGTTGCTGTGTCATGGTGCGACTATCCTTTATGGTCGGCCTATTTACTATTAGTGTATAGCGATTACGCTTTTGTTTGTAGTGTTTTGCAGTAGGTTTGAGCTGTTGCGCGTGTTTTTACTCGTAGTCTCTGAGCTCGTATATTTTCACGTTCGTTCAAAGGTCAAACGCTCTGCAAAAAAGGCGCTGCTCGCTTTGCTGCACACGGTACATGTCATAGTTCTTCGCGCCCTTTCCGTTACGTTTGTAAGACTTACAACTATACTACCTCTGTTTTATAAATGCAAGGGTAGAATGGTAAAACGCAAGTTGTGAAATATATGAGAAGTTATGAGTCTTCCTGAATACGATAGACCTTTTCTTCTGGGCTTAAGGGGTGGCCGGCTAAGCGCTCTAGGTGGTCGAGTCGTTCGGCTGTTTCGTTTTCGTACTGTTTGAGCCGAGATTCAAGCGCGGCTAGCTCGCGCCTGATAGCTTGCAAGTCTTCGTCGTTGGTGCGTTGGGCATGCGCTTGTTTTGTGTTTTTTAACGTCTGGTCGTTGCTGTTGGCTTCTGCTGGTGCGCAGTCAAGATTTTGGTCGTTGTGTGAAATGTAGGTAATTCCGAGAAACCCGTCTGTGTCGGTATCCTGTGCCATACGGACATTTTACGCTATAATCTAAGCATGCAAAAGATACTTCTCTACTACAAATTTACACCGGTGAAAGACCCAGAACTATTGAAGCTCTGGCAGAAAACACTGTGCGATTCGCTGAATTTGCGCGGACGAATACTCGTCAGTACGCAAGGAATAAACGGTACGGTGGGCGGTGATTTGCGCGACCTGAAAGCTTACGTGAAGGCGACCAAGCAATTTCCCGGGTTCAAAAATACCGTGTGGAAGTGGAGTGAGGGCGGGCGTGAAAACTTTCCGCGCATGAGCGTAAAGGTCAAACCAGAGCTTGTCGCGTTTGATTCGCACGGAGAAATCGAAATTGACGAAACGGGCGTTGTGGGCGGCGGCGAGCACATTAAGCCGGAGCAGGTACACGACATGGTGGAACGCTATGGTGACGATGTTGTGTTTTTCGATGGGCGCAATCAGTACGAGGCTCGGGTCGGCCGTTTTAAAAACACCGTTGTACCCGACACGCGAACATCGCGCGATTTTATCCCAGAACTCGAGAGCGGCAAATACGACGACCTGAAGAGTAAAAAAATCATTACGTATTGCACCGGCGGCGTGCGCTGCGAACTACTGAGCGCCATGATGAAGAAGCGCGGCTTCACCGATGTCTATCAAATAGATGGCGGTATCGTCAAATACGGTGAAAAATACGGTGATGACGGGCTGTGGGAGGGGCAGCTTTATGTCTTTGACGGGCGTATGGGAATGGATTTTTCCGACCATGCAAAAGTTATTGGGCAGTGCATTCATTGCGCTGGTAAAACGAGTAACTACGAAAACTGCGCTAACCCAGCTTGCAACGAGCTTGTGCTTATTTGTAAAGAATGCAAACGCGACCCCAAAAAACTGTATCACACCGAATCCTGCGAGAAATCAAATGCAAAAACCAAAGCCCAATAACGTCCAGTCGTTAGAAAGGCGGCAAATTTTTTCGTTGCGTGTACGCGTGCGCCGTGAGTTTGATGGCGTGCAAAAATCATATTCAACCGAGACTGCAGCTACACGAAACAACTTTCTTCAGTACGAGGCGGGGCGGTGAAGCGTCGCTGGCACGGGTTAAGCGACGCAGCCAAAGGAACGCTAGCGGGCATCATTGCAGCGTGCTGTTTTGCGGCTTATCTGCTCATAAACCAGCACGTGTTTAGCCGTTTTGACGTAGGAGCTTTGGACTACGCGCTGTTGTTTAACGCCATGGCCGGCGTTTTTGCGGGCGTTTCTTTGGCGGCCAGCACAACCACTCACAAAATTGCAAAACTACGAACGGATTGGCGCGAGTTGCTTCTTTTATCTTTTCTTGGCTTGGCGGGCATGTTGCTACTGGTGTTTGGTCAAGCGTACACAACCTCGATACATACATCCTTGCTCGTGACGGCGAGCATTATCTTTACTATGTTGTTTTCGGGTATCTTTTTGCATGAGCGAGTCACAACGCGGCAAAAATGGTGGGTTGTGTGTATGTTTGCGGGCTTATATATTGCGATCGTCGGGCTGCATCCTACGAGCATGCATGCGGGTGACGCAATAATCTTAATCGGTACTGTTATGTTTGGTGCAGGAAATGTTTTGTCTCGCAGTCTCATGCGTAAACACGACGCAGCAATTATTCCAGACTTCCGCATGTTTGCGGTCGGCGGTGTTGCCGCGCTTATTTACGGGCTGTTTTTCCGCTCTATCGACATCGTGTCTGTGGTAGGAGCTTGGGCGGTCGCGGCGGCGCTATTGTTTTGGTTGGCCAAAAGATTTTTTTCTACGGCGGTACATCTGGTAAATGCCAATCATGCCATCGTGCTCGTAAACGCCCAAATTGTGCCAGCTTCGATTGCCAGCGTTCTGTTACTCGGCGAAAGTTATTCGTGGGAAAAAATGTTCGGGTCATGTATTGTACTCGCTAGCATTTATTACATTGCGTGGAAAGGAAGAAACTAAGCATGCCGCATATTCACACAAAACCTGGCCAGCATGATTTGACGGTAAGCGCGTACATAGTGCGGCAAGTAGACGGCGAATGGCAATGTTTGGTACATATGCATAAAACTTTGGGTAAGCTGCTGCAGGCTGGCGGTCACGTCGAGCTAGATGAAACGCCGTGGCAAGCTCTGGTGCGTGAACTGCGCGAAGAAACGGGATATGACATTTCCAGCGTCCACATTTTTCAGCCAAACGATATTTCTTTTGCTTCGTCTGAATGCGTCTCGCACCCAGTGCCGCTCACGGTAAATACACATATGGTCGGCGAAAACCATTTTCATACCGATCTTGCCTATGCTTTTGAGGTATCCAACAAAGCTGCCGTTCGCCCTGGCGCGGGCGAATCGGAAGACATCCGCTGGCTTTCTCTGGCAGAGCTGAAGCGAGCCAAGCAAAACCGCGAAATCGTGCCAGACGTATGTCGTAGCTACGAAATAATCGTCAATAAATGCGTGCCGCTGTATAGACGCGTGCCAGCGCAATCTTTCTCGCTCGACCACCCACGCGCCCTCCCGCTATAGCAAATATCTGTGTGAGTTTTACTTCTTTTTGCGCGGGCAAGCGTTGATAGATCGCCCCACCAGTAGATTAAACCCGCACACTTTGAGCGCGGCGGAAATAATCAATAAAGCTCCAAGCGCGAGCAGTACCCACTGCCAGACGCCATCATCCATTTCGAACGTGATAATAACCAAAGCCGCCCCTACAATAAAGCGAAGCGCCCGACCTTGTTTTCCTGACATAAAATCAACGAATTTTTCCATGGTACCCTCCTCGTGGTTTGTACTAAATAGTATACTACAAGCATGCGATACATAGCTTTGCTTCGCGACATAAACGTGGGTGGAAAAAATCGAGTTGCAATGGACCAACTTGCAGCGTTGTTTGAAGCTCTTGGATTTTGCGATGTTAAAACCTATCTTAGTACTGGAAATGTGCTATTCACGGCGACAGCTCGTCCGAATGCGGCCGATATTCAAAAACGTATTGCTGCTGAGTTTGGTTTTGAAATACCAGTTTTGTTGCTTGATGCAGATACTGTGTGCCGTGTAGCCGAAGCCATACCGGATGGCTGGTGTAATGACGCTTACCAGAAGTCTGACGTGTGCTATTTGTTTCCTGAGGTAGACGATGCGGCCATCGTTATGAGGGTTGGGTGTAATTCGGACATAGAAACAGGGCTATACGTACCGGGTGCATTTCTTTGGAATATTGAACGCAAGCACTATAGCCGCGGTTCCCTGCCAAAAATTATTGGTACGCCGCTATACCGCGCGATGACTATTCGCAGCGTCAAGACTGCTCGGCGGCTCGCAGCATTGGTGCAGGGCTCTTGACAGCAATCTTTCGACTTTCCCTGTTTCACCAGCCCACTACCTTGCCCGTGCGCATAGTGTACTTGCCAGAAACTGAGCATAAGCGGTATCTTAAGTATGCAACATGAATAGAGGAGGATTGTTATGCCAAATGTAATGCTGCAGCTACTGGTCGCAGGCGGAGTCATGGGCGTGCTCGATTTTCTCTGGCTCGGGACAGTTGCAAAAACATTTTATCGTTCGCAAATTGGTAAATTGCTGCTCGATAAACCAAACATGACTGCGGCGGTGCTGTTTTATGTGATTTATGTGGTTGGTGTTGTCATGTTTGTAATTTCACCAGCGCTCGAAAAAGGATCGCTCGGATACGCCGTGACGCGCGGTGCTCTTTTTGGGTTTGTGGCATACGCTACGTATGACCTCACAAACCTTGCGACGATGAAAGGTTTTACTACAAAAGTTGTCTTGGTTGATTTGCTGTGGGGTGCGGCGCTTACCGCTATCGTCGCAGCGGTAACCTATTTGATTCTGTATCGATGAAACGAATATTTCCGCCACTTTTTGCTCTGTACAGTGCTATTTGCTTGTATGCCTTGCTCCAGCAGCATATGGCAGCAACCGTTCTGGGGCGAATGGTGCTATGTTGGTCGGCGAGTGTCCTTGTGATGAGCTTGTTGTTTTTTGTCGGAAAACGACTCGGACGATATGATGTCGTTGACGTCGGGTGGGGATTAAGCATAATGGCGATTAGTCTGACGGCGTTCCTTGCGCACGATGCGAGTGTGCTGCGCTGGAGTCCGCAGACGTTGACCTTGCTGCTTGTTTTTGTTTGGGGCAGCAGGCTTGCCTGGCACATTGCGAAGCGCATCCGCCGCACCAATCGCGAAGATGAACGCTACGTCGCTCTGCGCAAAAACTGGCACGGCAGCATTGCCCGCAATACCTATGTGCGTATCTACCTGCTGCAGTCTTTTTTGGCGCTTCTCGTCAGTGTTCCCGTAGTGCATATTCAGTTCGCAGAAAGCGTTACTTGGTCGTTATGGGTATTTGTCGGGTGCGTACTATGGATGTTTGGCTTTGCCGTGGAAGTAATAGCCGACCGCCAGCTTGCCGCTTTTCTGGCTCGGCCGCACGCAACAGATGCGTTTTGCCAAAACGGACTATGGAAGCATGCTCGATACCCGAATTATTTTGGCGAACTGACGATGTGGTGGGGAATAGCTGTCATAGCACTGGGGACGAGCTATGGCTGGGTGGGCTTTGGCGGGGCGGCGGTCATAAGCTACCTAATTGTCTACGTGTCTGGTATGCCTCCGAAAGAGGCTCGTTTGCGCCAGCGTGAAAACTGGGAGTCATACAAACAAAGCACGCGAGCACTTTTTCCGCTCCCAAAATAGTACAGTTGCGTATAAGCCGAGGGTGTTGTAATGTATGAAAACATGATTGAGGTTATTCCTACTGCGGCGGACGCACATCCAACGCGGCGCGCTCGGCGAGAAGCGTCAGGGCGAACGTCTGTGCTCGAGAAAGTACGCGGCGCATTGCAAAGCGTTGCAAGGTATGTGTTCTGTGAGCAGCCGATTTCTGATGAACGAGCGGCGATGCTGTTGGAACTGGACCGTGATCCTGCGTCTCGCCAGCCTGGAGGAGCTTTGTTGGTAGATTGCTGCGGCGCAAACTATGATTATGTCTGTGCTGCAGAACGTGATATAGCGCGCCTCCGTTCTCGAAGACCTGCTGATGCGTGATATGGGCACCGCTGCATGAGAGCTAGCGGCTTGCTATACTGCTAAAGATGCACAAGGACCATATGGAAAAATTAAAGCTGCTTCCCAGAACGCCTGGCGTGTATTTTCATAAAGATGCCGCGGGGGAAATTATTTATGTCGGAAAGGCGGCTGTGCTGCGCAACCGAGTGCGGCAATATTTTCAGAAAAGCCGCGGCCGCGATCCTAAAACAGAAGCGCTTGCAGCAGAAATAGCCGATACTGACTGGATGGAAGTCGAAAGCGAGCTCGAAGCACTGTTTCTTGAAGCCGAAATGATCCGCCGCTACATGCCTCGCTACAACATACTCCTGCGTGATGACAAAGCCATGAGCTACATACGCGTCGACTACGACAGCGACTATCCCACGGTCAGCACGACGCGGCGGCCGCTCGACGATGGTGCGCGCTATTTTGGCCCGTACTTTTCTACCACGAGCGTGCGGCAGGCGCTCAAGTTGCTACGGCATATATTTCCATTTGCTTACAAAAAACCGAGCGGTCAAAAACGAGTCAGTCTGTACTATCACCTAGGTCTTGATCCTGGTTTGGAAGAAGGCAAAACAAACCTTGCTGACTACCGCGCGAATTTGCGAAAACTCATGGCTGTCATAGAAGGCAAGCGAGACACAATCATTCGGCAACTAGAAAAGGACATGCAGAACGCGAGCAAACTGCACCAGTTTGAACAAGCCGCGAAGTTTCGCAACCAAATGACAGCGCTGCAAAACCTAGGCAAGCAGGTTATATTTAGCGATAAAGAATTTCTTGATATTGCAAAAGACCATGCTCTCGCCGAGCTTGTCGAGTTGCTCGGGCTCAAAAGCTATCCGCGCCGTATAGAAGGCTACGATATTTCGCACATGCAGGGTACACATGTTGTCGCAAGTATGGTTGTGTTTACGAATGGTGTGAGCGACAAAAGCGAATACCGCAAGTTCAAAATGACGCGTCAGCGAAACGACGATTTTGCCAACATGCACGACACCATCGCTCGCCGACTCAGTTTTCGGGGTCGTAAGCTACCGCCAGGAAAAACGAATGGGACACGAAAAGCAGGGCGCCGCAATGAGTGGAAAATGCGTTTGCCCGATCTGTTTTTGATAGATGGCGGCAAAGGACAGCTCGATGCTGCCATAGCAGCTCGCAATGCGGCCGCCGCACAAATGCCGCCTGCCGAAAACGGTGCGGTATCATGGGGCGAGGCCGTTGCGCGCATACCCATGATAGGGTTGGCGAAGCGCGACGAACAAATTGTTCTCAAAAAAGACGCTGGAGCAGGGGCGTCAGATGAGGGCAGTAAACTCAGCCTCAACACGGAAGTACTCCATAAGCTCGGCGGGTACACAACCGAAACAGCAGACTTTGTGCTAGTGCATCTTCCGCACAGTACAAACCTAGTAAAGCTGCTGCAGCGCATACGGGACGAGTCGCATCGTTTCGCTGTGAGCTATCACTCGACACTGAAACGAAAACAGCAGACAGCAAGCCTCCTCGAAGACATTCCGACTATTGGTCCCGCAACACGCAAAAAACTCATACGTTCTTTTGGTAGCGTACGCGGAGTTGTGCAAGCTCGCGACGAGGAACTCGCAAAAGTTATCGGGCAGAAAAAGGCAGCGCTTCTTCGTCAGCATTTGCAGCCGTTCCAGAAGTAAGCCAAGCTACGCGCAAAATACGGAAAGAAAACACGGCAGAACGCTTTATTCGCTGTTCGTCACTCGCTACACTATAGGTATGACTGCACGGACGCATGATACTGCGGCGTTGACCGCGCTGGCGCTTTGGGTATTGGCGGTGCCGCCCGGTACATTGACGGTGGCAACTGGCCTCGTTGCTATACTCGCAAACCAAATCGGCGGCATTGCACCAGACATAGACCAGCCGACCGCACCGCTTTGGCGGAATATTCCAGTTGGTCGCTACGCCGGCAAGATATTTGGCGCGCTCGTTGGCGGTCATCGGTTTTATGTCATTCGCTGCTAGGTGTTGTCGGGTTTAGCGGTCTTGCCATGTTGTTTCTGCAGTTTATACAACCGATTATGCCAAATGTAGACATACGCTTTGTGTGGACAGCGTTTACGCTAGGGGTGATTTCGCATTTGGTTATGGACAGTCTTACGAAAGAGGGTGTGCCGTGGCTGCTGCCGTTTCCGCTGAAATTGGGTTTTCCGCCCATGCGCCGGCTGCGCATCACAACCGGCAGTAAAACCGAATTATTCGTTATATTGCCCGCTCTCGTTTGTTTTACTGCATGGCTGTGCGCTCGCAACTACACCGCTCTTGCCGACCTCATTCAGGACGATCTCATCAGATAAATTGTGAGCAATGTTACAGCTCTCTCTAAGGGCGGAGCGTATAACAAAGGTTGGATACGAGAACAATGTTTCAAATAAAGAATAAATATGTAGTGAGGTCTGTATATGCAAATGGAATTTTGTAGGGTCGATGGCCAGCTATGCTTGCCCCCTGAAGAACAAGTTGATGTCGAGACAGAGCTCAGCGCGGCGCTCGGTCAGACAGTTATGGGCTTTACCGTGCATCAACTGCCTCGCCCTCATTCGATGGAGGATTATTTTAAATGGACTCCAGATCCAAAACGCGTAAACAGTATCATAGCATTTATCAAAATGGCCAGCGGCAAAACCGTCGAATGGAGATTTGATTGGTCTGCTGATGATAAACAGAACCATACACCTCACAGGAACGATAGCACTAAGGGGATAAGCAACGAAACAATAAACTTACTGGGCGATCTTGCGCGGGCGGGGCTAGGAGAAGATCCCAACCTGACTATCAGAAAAGTCGAGAGGAAAGAGTACGAAGCAGAGGTTCTTGCGCTGCGGCAAGCAGTAGTCCTAGACTCACCCGCTGAAACTAGTCAGGCAGATGTACCGGCTGCGCACGCTGCCTAAGCGAACGTATTGTGCGCGTAAGCTATCTCACAGTACGCGCGTGTAATGAAGGAGTAGAATGGCTGGACAGTATGTCGAATGAAAGCAGTGAACTATATGGCGGCGAGCAGCTATCTCCATGCGAAAAATACCAGTACATTTTCGGTCGATTATGTTTGCCTGAGTTTCAGACGCCAGACTTTGAAGGATCGGGGCTGGTAGGTGTAAAAATACTCGGTTTTTACGCGCTGCTGAGGGATGATGGTCAGCTCAGTCTTGGCGTGTATGTTCCTGCAGATGAGCCGCCTCCCGCAGAAAGGATTCAGCCCCTCGATATTCATTCTAGGTGGCGGCCGTTCACGGAAGCGCTCTTGGCAGATTTGACCGATTTTGCAAAAATGCCGCCTTGGCAGCAAAAAAAGGCTCGGGAAGGGGCAGATCGAGGATGCCAAAGCGCAAACGGGTCTCTGCCGGACAACGTTATTGATTTAGCAAAATACCTAGAGGCTCGCAACACCGCGCAGAGGCAATGATGTCGTGGATGTGATCCTGTCTTGTGGCAACTGTATGAAAGCGGGTATGAGTACGAACAATCTAGGGCGATGTAGCGCGAACAAACGTAGCCGACTTTACTGTCGAAAGACGAAACATGGTACCCCGCACAGGACTTGAACCTGCAACCTTTGGTACCGGAAACCAATGCTCTATCCAGTTGAGCTAACGGGGCACGTTTCAATGATACTCTATCACCCGCGAACCTGGCTAGGGTGAACGGTAAAATCCGAGGCGAAATGCTGGGCGGGCTAGGTGCGGCCCCGTTCGGTGTGCTATGGTTGATACCATGAATCTGACGACACTAGCAGAGGTTGAAAAGGTAATGCAGTCGTATGTCGGCGTCGCAAAACAAACAGCTGGACAGCACATAACGATCGGGCGGAGCGAGCGGCTCATGGCGCACCTTGGTAATCCAGAAAAACAGCTACGGGTAGTGCACTTGTCTGGCACAAGCGGCAAGACGTCGACTGCATATTACATTGCTGCACTGCTTACGGCAGCCGGCTGTAAGGTTGGGTTGACTGTTTCACCGTATGTCGATCGTCTCAATGAACGCGTTCAGGTGAGCGGCGTACCCCTAAGTGAAGAGCAATTCGCAGGTTATTTTGCCGAGTTTCACAAGCTCATAAAAGACCGAACAGAAACGCCCACGTGGTTTGAGGTTATGATTGCGTTTGCGTACTGGGTATTCGCAAAAGAAAACGTGGATTACGCTGTTATAGAAACCGGTCTAGGCGGACTCGAAGATTCGACAAATGTCGCTGCTCGCGCAGACAAGCTGTGCGTTATTACCGACATTGGCTATGATCATATGGAACAACTCGGCAATACATTAGGCAAAATAGCCTACCAGAAAGCTGGCATTATTCACGAAAACAATACCGCGCTAATGTACAACCAGGATGCCGAGATAATGAAGGTGGTTCGCTATTGGGTGAGCCAGCAGGAAGGCGCTGATTTGTTGACTTTTGAGCAAGATCGCCTCGCACAAGTATACGGCGGCGATTTTCCCGCCGGCCTGCCTGAGTACCAAAAGCGCAACTGGCTGTTGGCTTTTGCGGCATACAAATGGCTGGCGAAACGCGATGCGCTGAAAAGTATCGCCAAAGCCGACCTGCGGCAATCACAAGCGGTGCAGGTGCCTGGCCGAATGGACACTCGGCTCATTGACGAAAAAACTATTATTATGGACGGGGCGCATAATGGGCAGAAAATGACGGCCTTCTGGAAAAGTTTCTCTGTGCAGTATACGGCGGCGCTGCCGACGGTGCTTTTTGCGCTCAAGCAGGGTAAAGAAGCGGCTGATATTGCGCCGTTGTTGGCAAAGTATGCGGGAAACGTCATCATTACGACATATACGAAAAGCCAGGATCTACCGGTTCTTTCGCAAGAGCCGAGTGAAGTTGCTCGTACGTTACGCTCGCATGGTGTGTCGTGCCGCGTAGTCAAAGATCAAAATGAAGCGTACGACGTATTTCTCAAAAGCACTGATAAAGTCGGAGTGATTACTGGGTCGTTTTTCCTTATTTCTCAGCTACGCATGGAGCACCCAGAGCTTCGCTAAATGGTAGGTTATTGCGTAAATACACCGCTTGACCTAGAGGCGTGGTACGAGCGAGACAGTACGGAGTAGTCGTTAGCACTCTTGACATGCGAGTGCCAGCGGGCTATACTGACTTCAGCACTCAGGAATGTAGAGTGCCAACAAAGGATTAGCGTAAAGAAAGGAAATACGTATGACACAACTCGTACCATTTGATCCGTTTGCCGACCTGCAGGCGCTGCAGCGAAGCTTTTTTGGCGATGACTGGCTGGTGCCGAGTAAGCGTATGGTGCTTGCTACGACCGATGTCTATACTGAGGATGATAAAAATATGGTAGTAGAAGTTCATTTGCCGAACTTTGCCGAAAAAGATGTCGACGTACATGTTGATGGCAATATGCTCGTTATTTCCGCCGAAAAACACGAAGAAGAAAAAGACAAGAGCAAAAAATACGTCGTACGGGAAAGCAGCAGCAGTTTTTATCGCCGCATACAGTTGCCAAAAGTAGCTGACACTGAAAAGATTGACGGCGACATGAAAAATGGTGTTCTGAAAGTGGTCGTTCCGTTCAAAGAGCTGCCCGCTCCTAAAAAGATTGCTATCAAAAAGAAATAGCAAGCAGTCGGTTTTGCCGGCAAACCACGAAAAAGCCCGGATGAGCCGGGCTTTTTCTGTGGTTCTGTCCGCACGCTTGCGAACGGTAGCGCTACACACAGAGATCAAACCTGTACGAACCTACGACCACGCTCACTTCGTTCGCTGGTCGCAGAACCCAATCTGCACGTCTAACCAGTAAAAAAGCCGGTCTGAAGACCGACTACACACAGAGATGTTCGGCAGGATACGCTTCGCTTGCACGGTTCTCGCTGCTCGAAACAAGTTTCTGCGCTGCTCAAACCTGTACGAACCTACGACCACGCTCACTTCGTTCGCTGGTCGCAGAACCCAATCTGCACGTCTAACCAGTAAAAAAGCCGGTCTGAAGACCG
>PDWI01001238.1_pt1 | contig 40748 bp, 41 predicted proteins | sample 1430891 | NCBI WGS metagenome assembly PDWI01 (sample SAMN01162508, study PRJNA174530) | Oral metagenome, whole genome shotgun sequencing project. | biome: Marine environment; feature: Marine mammal; material: Swab sample of the gingival sulcus; isolation source: swab sample of gingival sulcus... | reverse complement strand
TGTTATTAATCCCCTACATACCAACCTGTATAGAAAGTCCATTTCCCTTAGAAAAACTAAAACAGATAAGGTAGATGCCATGACCATAGCTCATATGCTAATGTCTAATTTAGACTTAAAACCCTACTCACTTACATCTTACCATAACGAGGAACTAAAGTCATTAACTCGTTATAGATTTGATAAAGTAAAAGATAGAGCTAAGCTTAAAACATCTGTTAAAAGACTTATTACTATTCTTTTTCCAGAGTTAGAATCCCTTGTAAAAACTGTTCATATGAAATCCATCTATGATATGCTTTATGAGTTCCCATCTGCAAAAGATATTTCTAATGCTCATCTTACAAAACTTACTAATCTTCTTTATTCAAGCTCTAAAGGTCGTTATTCTAAGGATAAGGCTATTACTTTTAGAGACTCTGCTAGAAACTCTATCGGTATTTATATGCCTGCAAAAGCCTTAGAACTTAAACATACTATCAATCTTATTAAAGAACTTGATAATGAGATTAATGAAGTCGAAGGTTTAATAAAAAGTATTATGGATGATCTTAACTCTCCTATACTTTCTATACCTGGTATTAGCTATCGTATGGGTGCTATGATAATCGCTGAAATTGGTGACTTTGATAATTTTTCTTCACCTGATAAGATTCTTGCTTATGCTGGGATGTCGCTATCTACTTATCAATCTGGTCAGCTTACATCATCGTACTCACATATGGAAAAGCGAGGTTCTAAATATCTTAGATTCGCTTTGTTTAATGCTACCAAGTTTGTTTGTAATTGGGATGAGTCTTTTACTTCTTATCTTTTAAAGAAAAGAAATGAGGGCAAGCATTATAATGTTGCTATTTCTCATGCGACTAAAAAACTCGTTAGGCTGATTTTTGCGTTAGAAAAATCTGGTAATACTTACAGAAACGCAGCCTAATTTTTCTCTTATTCAATACTTCTTAAAGCAAGTTTTTTACTTGCTCTATTTGTCATGCAGTTTTCATTGTACAATTTTACATTTTTTACTAATTTTTTTATTTTTCTCGCCTCTTTTTTAACTAACATAAAAGTTCTATTTTTTTTCAATTTGCTCTTGACTTTTAATAGTTAGTCTATTTTGTTATACTTTTTCATAAAAAAAGACGATAGAATTTTATTTCCATCGCCTTACTTATTCATCTATAATTTATTTTTTCTAAATATCACTTATTTTTTCATTTATATTTTTAATAAATTCTATAATTACATGTCCTATAACTGGAATACCATAAGGACTAAGTAAAAAAGCTATAATAATTGCTTGAATAGCTACAAATTTATTTCCTTCAATTAGTGCTGCTATAAATCCAAGTGTTGCAAATAAGGATACTAAATTCAAAATAAACGTACCTATATTTAACACAAAAGTTAAAAATAAAGTTAAAACAGTTAGAACCAAGTTAATCGGTAATAGTATAATTTTTAAGATTATTCTCATATTACGCCTCTTTTCAAAATTATTGATTTCTTGTGTCTACACAACCCATATCCAAACAAACACTTACATCAATTTCATTTTTTAGAACCTTTTTTTTACCAAATTCACTATCCTCTACAAAAATAAAATGTTTATGAAACTGTTTAAAATGCAGTATTCTTACTAAATTTTCTTTTGTATCAAAACTATACACTCCACATGCTTTGTCGAAGGATACATATCTACCGCTTCAATACTCCTAATTTCATACCCAAGTTCTTTAAACTCCACATAATCTATCGCAAGGGTTCTCGGATTGCAAGATACATATAGTATATTGTCTGCTTTTATTTCAGCTACTTTTTGTATAGCCTTTTGCCCAACACCTGCTCTCGGCGGGTCTAGTATTACTAAATCAGCGTTCATATCTCCATAGGTTTCGTTATCTTTTAATACTTTGAAAACATCGCCTGCTATATATTTACAATTAGTTATCCCGTTTTTCTCTGAATTTTTTACAGCCATTTCAACTGCATCTTCTACAATTTCAACCCCCACAAGTTCTTTTACTTCTTTAGACAAAACTTGTGAAATTGTCCCTGTACCGCAAAATAAATCTAATGCTTTTTTAGGACTTAAACTTTTAACTATTTCTCTAACTCTAGTGTATAAAACTTCTGTACATTCTGAATTTGTTTGGAAAAATGAAAAAAATGAAACTTTAAACTCAAGCCCCAATATTTTTTCTATATAATAATCCCTTCCATATATAATTTTATCATCTTTGCCACTTTTAACTACTTCTAATGGTAAATCATTTTTAAGGTGTATTATCCCCACTATCTCGCCAACTAAATCTATCGACAGCATAAAATCTACAAAATCTTTCTCATCAAACTCTTCATAAGTCGTAGAAATCCCTATTAATATTTCGCCTGTGAATTTTCCCTTTCGCACATTCAAATTTCTTAAAAGTCCCGTCTTTGCTCTTTTATGAAATTTGCTATACCCTTTGTTTCTACAATATTCTTGCACGGCTTTTACTATATTATTAAAGTCATCATCTACCATATCTAAATTGGTTGTACTCTCTATATCATAGTATCTACCTGGAACGTGAAGACCTAAATTTAGCTCTCCACCCCTATTCATATCGCCAAATGAATACTCCATTTTATTTCTATAACCCTTTTTTATTGGCGATTCATAAATTTTTGAAACTTCAATATCAAACCCTTTATTTTTGAAAAGATTTTCTATATATTTTTTCTTAAATTCTAACTGCTTTTCATAAGGTAAAAACTCTAGTTCACATCCAATTGTATTCACACTATTTTCCAAATCATAATTTTTGCCATAATCATTTAACATATCTAATAAAACTTTGCACTTTGCCATTTTATTTCCTTTCATTTGTAATCTTAATATTTTGTATTTATATAATCATCTATTTTAGAAACTCTTATTTCATCGTCTATTTTTCCCATAGTCCTAAGATACCGTAGTAACTTTGTTGAAAGTGAATGTAATATCACTTTTTCTTCACTTACTACATTTATTTCTATCAACCTATTTTTTAAAATTTTTGAATTAGAACTAACAAAATAAGCCTCAAAATCCTCTAAATTAAGTAGCTTAACAAACTTAAATAAAACTTCTTCTTTAGCTTCATAATACTCATCTTTGCTAGATGATAAATTTTTATATGCCATACTACACTTATCTAATTCTTTTAGCTTTATAACTGTCTGTTTAGCCCTTATATTAAAATACTGATAAAAATAAAGAGCCTCGTCAATATTATTTATGACATCCGGCTCTATTAATTTTAAGCCGTCAAAAATCTTATATACTTCCTCCAAAAACTGATTTTTATCTATTTCATTATTTTCGAGTTTATATATAAGTTCCAACCGCTTACTTTTATATTTTTCAAAACTTTCTTTATACAAAACTACTCCTCTATTTTTCGTAGCTTAAAGTCTATATAATCTGCAGAAATCATATTGTATTCAACTCCGTCTACAATTCCCGTTCTAATCGTATCAAAATTTGAATGAACGTGACCAAAATACACCTTTTTTATCCCCGCTTCTTCAATTACACTATTCATCATTGTTTTAGTTTTTTGTCTAAATGGCGGATAGTGTAAAACACAAATTTTTTCTAATTTATTATTTTTATCTACTGTTTTTATAGAATTTTTAAGTCTTTCACATTCTCTAAAAAATATTTTGTTATTCTCTGAATCACAAGGTTCATCGGGATAATAATCCCAACCCCTAGTTCCAACTATAACTTTATTTTCAACAACAAAACTATTATTATGAATAAATTCTACATTATCGTATCTTTCTTTCATTTTTTTTAAGCTAGTCCACCAATAATCATGGTTTCCCTTTACAAAATATTTCTTGCCTTTCATAGAATTTATAAAATCCATATCTGCATCAAACTCTTTTAAATTCATAGCCCAAGAACTATCTCCTGCTAGAATAACAGAGTCATTGTCCCCTACTTTTAAGTTCCAATCTTCTTTAATTTTATCATAGTGTCTAAACCAATGCTCACCAAAAATATCCATTGGTTTATCAGTAGAAAACGATAAATGTAAATCGCCTATTATAAATATTGCCATAACACCTCTTAATTATCGTACCTAGAGTCCCTAAAATCATACATATCATTTAAAAGTTTTTGCCACTTTGCAATATCGTTAATATCTGAAAGTTTTTTAAGCTCTTCTTCAAATTTATTCGCAGCAACAATATCGCCATTTTTTTCAAAAAACTTTAATAAATCATTTATTTCTCTTACTAATTTTGATTTTGTTTCAAACATAACTTGTGCGCCCACAACTTCATCTCTTATCTTACACATTTCCATATCAAGCAAATGTGCAATTTTTGAAGTTTTTTTAAGTCTTTCACTTATATCTTGCGGTATATCGCCCCTATACTTATAATTTATAGAATGTTCTATTGTAGCCCAAAAATTCATAGCAAGGGTTCTAATCTGTATCTCTGCAAGAATATTTACAGTTCCCCTAGTTGTCTGTATAGGGTACCTAATTATTATATGATAACTCTTATAACCTGAATTTTTGACATGTTTAACATAATCCTTTTCATAAAGTATAGTTAAATCCTTACCGTCTCTTTGCTTTATTAACTCTACAACTTTATAGATATCATCTACAAATTGACACATAATTCTAATTCCAGCTATATCTTCAATAAGCGAAAAAATATTTTCTTCACCTATCTGCCTCTTATCAGCTTTTTCAAGTATTGTAGATACTTTCTTTACTCTACCTGTAACAAACTCAATAGGAGAATACTCTCCCATATCTAAATATTCTTTTCTTATAGATTTAAACTTTACTTTTAATTCTTCTACAGCCTTCACATAAGGTGCTAAAAAAACTTTCCAATTTATTCGGTTATTCATACTTATCCCATACTTTTCAACATATAGTATTTTAACTTAAACTCTTACCACAATTCACATACAATCCGTATTCAACTCTATTTATTCCATCAATACTAGCTATAATTTTATCTACTCTTAAATCAATATCTTTAATAGATACATCAAGACCTTTCTTTTTAAGATGTTTCATTACATTAACAAGTCTAATAGGATACTTACAAGGATTTTTAAAATAAGGATGCTTTAAAATTACGGCCCTTATTTCTTCATCGGTCACAACTCCTATTTCATTTTTCTTCGATTTTAACTTATTGATATAATCCTTTATTAGGGCGCTCGATACATCTTCTTTGTCAAGTAAATTACTTATCTCATCTAAAAAATCCATATCCGAAACGCCCCTAAATAACGGCACCTTATCCGAAAGACTACTCTGATAATCCATAAAAAATTCCTTTCTCTATAAATATATTAAAGCTCTATACGCTTTGCATCAGACCAAAGTTTATCCAAAGCGTAAATATCTCTTTTATCACCAGCAAAAACATGGACAATAATATCCATATAATCTAAAATAACCCAATCTCCATTTTTTTGTCCTTCTGTATGATGAGTTTTTATATCTAGCTCACTTAATTCATACTCAACATATTCAGACAAAGATGAAGAATGTTTTGCATTATTTCCACTTGCAATTACAAAATAATCTGCAAGTGTACTAACTTCTCTAATATCTAATAACACAATATCTTGTGCTTTTTTTTCATCTAAAACTGATACAATTTTTTTAGCTATATCCAAAATTTCCATATTTTCCCCCAATATTTTCATTTATAATTTCTACCAAAATAGGATTTATTTTTTTATTATTATCTAATAACATTTTAAGTGTATTTTTACAAACCATATAAAAAGCTAAATCTATATCTTCAAAAGCTAGTTTTTCAAGGTCTTCCCTACCATTGTAATCTCTACCACACTCTACAGAATCTGCAACAAAAACGATTTTTTCCATAATACTCATATTAAGTCTTCCAAATGTATGGTTTTTTATTGCTAGATAAACGTCTTCATCATTTAGCATAAATTTATTTTTTAAAAGCTCCGCTCCTACAAGACCGTGCGATAAATTTGGATGCTCTATCAAAAACTTATCTTTAATGTTTAATCTTTCAAAAATACACAAAACTTCTTCGTCTTCCACATGCTTACAAATATCGTGAAAAAGTCCAGCTATTCTAGTTTTTTTGCTATCAATACCGTGCTTTATCGCTAGCTCTTCTGCTAATTTCCCAACTCTTAAACAATGTTCAAACCTAGATTTTTTTAATGTTTTTTTCATATATTCAAAAGCATCAATATATTTAAAATTATTAAGACTCATAGAGATTATATTCCTTTATAGCACTTATTACATTATCAACTGTTAAATATTTTATAGACCTATTTTTTCTAACATATTCTCTTATCATACTAGATGAAACTTCAAACTTTGGCGGTTTCATAAGCGTTATTTCAGCATTATATTTTTTAATTAAATCATCTATTTTATATAAAAGTTTTTCATCACTTAAAGACTCTCTAGTAACTACTATAAACTCTACCAAATTAAACAGCTCTTTATACTTATACCAAGTTTCAATTTCATATATAGCGTCTGCTCCCACAATAAAATAAAGTTTACTTAAATTCATAGATTTTAAAATTTTACTAACCGTATCTATCGTATAATGTTTTTCAAACTCATCAAGTTCAACGCTTGATACTTCAAAATATTTATTACCAAAAACTGCGTTTTTACACATTTCAAATCTTATTTTAGCATCTGTTAAATCACTTTTTTGCGGATGATTACCATTAGGTATAAATATTATTTTATCTAAATTAAGCTCACTTCTTACATATTCTGCTATATTAAGATGCCCAATATGTATAGGGTCAAAACTTCCACCAAATAAAGCTATATTAGACATATAAAATTAACCTTTAACTTTAGGAAGTTCTATAACAGGTTCTTTTTCATTTCTTTTATAAATTGTAAGCTTTCTACCTATAGACTGTACATACTTACATTTTGCCCTTTCCAATATCTTATCCATAACTTCATCAACTTCTTCAGGACAACTTTCTAATACAGAAATTTTAATAAGCTCTCTCTTTCTTATAGTTTCAGATATTTGGTCAATAAGACTAGGCGTTACGCCATCTTTACCAACTTGTATAACAGGTCTCATATTATGAGACAATTTTTTTAAATAAGCTCTTTGTTTACCTTTCAATATATTCCTCCATTAATCGTAAAACTCAAATTCAAAGTCTTTTATTCTAACTATATCGCCCTCTTCTATACCTTGCTTTCTTAACTCATCAAATATACCACGTTTTCTAAGTACGCCTTCAAAATTTCTTATGCTGTCGTAATCATCAAAGTTTGTAGAGTACATAAGCCTATTTACACCTTCGCCATATAACTCAAATACGCCGTCAACATTTTCTATACTTATTTCATATTGGTCTACACCTTCCGCTTCATCTAAATTCATAAATTCATAACTATCTATAAGTGGCTCAAAAGGTAATTCTTCTAGTCTGTTAGTTACATATTTCATTACATCTAGTAAACCGTCATTATTATAAGCAGATACTTCAAAAAGCTTTAAATCAAGTGATTTTATATACTCTCTAAATTCGTCAAGTTCAGACTTATCATATACCATATCCATTTTATTAGCTATAACAACAGTAGGTCTGTCAGCTAAAACAGAATTGTATTCTTTAAGTTCATTGTAAATCTTTTTATAATCGTCAATTGGATTTCTTCCTTCTGAACCCGATGCGTCTACTACGTGAACTATAAGCCTAGTTCTCTCTATGTGTCTTAAAAAATCATAACCAAGACCCACGCCTTCACTAGCCCCTTCTATAAGACCCGGAATATCAGCCATAACAAAAGATTGACCTTTTATAACTTCTACAACTCCCAAATTAGGTTTTAATGTTGTAAAATGATAATTTGCTATTTTAGGCTTTGCCTTTGTGAGCATAGAAAGAATAGTTGATTTTCCTACATTTGGAAACCCTACTAGCCCAACATCTGCTATAGATTTTAACTCTAATATAATTTCTCTTTCAAACCCTTTGTAACCTGCCTTTGCAAAATTAGGAGCTCTTCGTATAGAACTTTTAAATTCTGTATTACCTTTTCCTCCACTTCCGCCTTTAGCTACTACAAATCTATCGTCTATATTAGATATATCGCATATTGCCTTTCCGCTTTCTTTATCTATTACAAGCGTTCCAACAGGTACTTTTATAATTAAATCCTTACCGTCACTACCAAACTTTTTATTTTTTCCGCCATTTCCACCGTTTTCAGCTATGAATTTTCTAGTATATCTAAAATCCATAAGAGTTCTCATACCTGCATCTGCGACAAAAATTATATCTCCACCTTTGCCGCCATTTCCTCCATCAGGACCACCTGCAGGAACATATTTTTCTCTTCTAAAAGAAACAATCCCATTCCCGCCGTCGCCTGATTTCACGAAAATTTCAGCTCTATCTACAAACATTATTTACCTTAACTTTCTTTGATAACCATATCTTCGTTATCATATTCTACAAAATAATCATAATTCTCACTTTTAAGCCTAGATAACTGCTTTCCAAATTTTTTCTTTTTAAGCATTATACTTACCTTATCATATTTTTCTCTAAATTTATCTGCAGCCCTTAAAACTGAACTTAAATCATCTTCTAAACTATAAAATAAAGCTAAACTATTATTATTTACATCTATCAATTTTTCATTTACTACTATATCGACTAATCTCTCGTATCCTATTGAAAAACCACAAGCAGGTGCAGATGCGCCCGATAATTTTTCTATCATATTATCGTATCTTCCGCCGCCCCCTATTGCAGAACTAGAGCCTTCGTAAAAAAGTTCAAAAATAGTTCCTGTATAATACCCCATACCCCTAACAAGGTTTGGTGTAAATTCAATTTTTAAATTAGGATAGCTAGCATTTAAAACTGATATTATACTACTTAAATTATCATAACTTTCCTTATCAATATCTTTTATACAGCTTAAATCTTTACTATCAATTTCAGACAAAGTAAATAGTAATTTATCTACATTTTCATTATCATAACCTTTAGATAAAAGCTCCTTTTTTACCCCGTCCATTCCGATTTTATCAGCCTTATCTAAACTTATAGCTACATCTGTAAATGTATCTTCAGAAAATCCATTCTTTAAAATAACAGCTTTTAAAAATCTTCTATCGTTTATCTTTATAACTTGATTTTTAAGCCCTATTCTATCCAAAGTTTTGTATATTGTACTTATAAGTTCAACTTCTGAAATGAAAGTGCTGTCTCCTATTATATCTACATCACACTGTTTAAAAGACCTAAATCTTCCTTTGCCTGGTCTTTCCGCTCTAAAAACATACCCCGTCTGCAAAGCCTTAAATACAGTAGGCAGTTCATTTCTATTATTTGCATAATACCTAGAAAGAGGCAAAGTAAGGTCAAATCTTAAACCCAAATCTGCTAAATCGTCTTCTTTAGAAGTTTCACTTGGGTTAAACTTATCACCTCTTTTTAAAATTTTATATATAAGTTTAGTGTTTTCACCTGAATTTGAAGAAACTAAATTTTCCAAATTTTCTATAATAGAAGTTTCTATTTCGTCAAATCCAGATTTTTTATATTCATCTAAAATAATACTCATTATCTTTTCCCTACACTTTTTTTCGTAAGGCAAAAAATCTCTCATACCTTTTGGTGGTAAATTAGTTTTCATAAAATCTCCTATCTAAAAAGTCTAAAGCTATTTCTCTTCCTATCATTTGTATAAGGATGAAATCTTATACTAAAATCAAACTTAAATTTCCTATTAAGAACTGTCTTTTTATGAGATAAAGTTTCAAAACTTCTCTTTCCTACATAACTTCCCATCCCGCTCTGTCCTACGCCACCAAATGGAGAATAGGGAGATGATATATGCATAATAGTATCATTAATACAACCACCACCGAAATTAAAATATTTAACTATATGATTAACGAAATCTTTATCTTCTGAAAACACATAAAAAGCAAGTGGTTTTTCATTAAGCTCTACTATTTCTTTTATATCCTCAAACTTTTCAAAAGTAAATAGTGGCAGTAATGGTCCAAATATTTCTTCAGTCATTATTTCAGAATCCAAACTAGGATTATCAATTAAAGTCAATTCAACTTGTTTAGAATTTGGATAAGTTTTACCGCCTAATATCACTTTATTATTTGTAATCATATTTGAAATCCTATCGTAAGCTTTCCTGCTTATTAAACTTGGCATAGATTTAAGCATACTATCTTCACTATCAAAAAGATTATCCATATATTCTCTCATAGCTGATACAAACTTATCTTTTATATCTTTATGAACCATTACATAATCGGGTGCAACACATGTTTGACCCGCATTTAGAATTTTGCCAAAAACAAGCCTTTTTACAGTGCTTTCTATATGTGCATTTCTATCTATTACAACGGGAGATTTACCACCTAACTCTAAAGTTGTAGGTATCATTTTTTCTGCAGCAAGTTTTAAATATATTTTTCCTATTTTTTCGCTACCTGTAAAAAATATATAATCAAAATGATTTTCAGTTACCATTTTTTGACAATCTTCTCCACTAAAATAAAATGGCAATATATATTTTTCATCAAAAGTCTCAAGTAAAATTTGCTTTATAAGTTTTGAAGTTTCTATAGACTGCCCTGACACTTTTAAAACAGCGCAATTACCTGCAGCAATAGCTCCCGCCAATACCCTTATAGAAAGAAGTAAAGGATAATTCCACGGAGTAACTATCAAAACAACTCCATAAGGATGATAATATTCTCTTACAGTTGATACCAATTGAGCTAGTGAAGGTCTAATTCTAGCAGGTTTCATCCATTTTTTTAAACTTTTTTTAATAACCCTTATTTCGGCAATGAGAGGCGCAAATTCTGTTATATTGCTTTCATAATAAGACTTATGTAAATCTTTTTCTAAAGCCTTATAAATCTCATTTTCATACTTAAATAATACATTTTCAAGTTTTGTAAGCATATTAAACCTAAAATCATAACTAAGAGTTTCGCCTGATTTAAAATAATTATGCATATTTTCTATTTTACTATTAACCACAATTTTCTCCCAACATATATCAAATTTACTTATTTTTCCTTATTACTGAATCTATTTCTCCCGCTCCCATTGCAATAACTATATTATTTGAAACACATTCTTTATTTACATATTTCGTTACATTTTCTACGCCAGCTATATAATTTACTGAAACATCGCTATTTTTCTTAATTTCATTTACAAGGTCAAGTGAAGAAATATTATAAATATCTTCTTCTCTAATAGGGTCTATATCAACTATGTAAACTTCATCACTTAACTCAAAACAAGTGGAAAGATCACTCAAAAGACTTTTTGTCCTTGTATAAGTGTGCGGTTGAAATATAACTACTAATCTATCACTATGAAAAGTTCTCACAGCCTTTAAAGTTTCTACTATTTCTGTAGGATGATGTGCATAATCAGACACTAACATAGATTCGCCTTTTTTATCAATTAATTCAAATCTTCTAAGCGCACCTTTATAAAAACAAAGTCCTTCTTTTATATCTTCAAATTCAAGACCATTAACCATAGCAGCAGCAATAGCTCCAAGAGAATTATAAACATTTTGTTTTCCTATTATAGGTAATTTAAACTCCCCTAATTTTTCTCCGCGAACATAAAGGTCGTATATTTGTCCTAAATCATTTGTTACTCTAATATTTTTAGCCATAAAATCGGCATCATTATTTATTCCAAACGTGTAAATAGTATATAAATCGCTCTCAAAACCACTTATATTCTTATCATCGCTATTTATAATAAGTTTTCCATCTTTTGAAAGTTTTTTTGCAAACTTTTTAAAAGTATCTACTACGTGGTCTAAATCTCTATAGTAATCTACGTGGTCATAATCTATATTATTTATAACTATAGTACTTGGATCAAAATCTAAAAAGTTAGATTGATACTCACACGCCTCTAAAACAAGATAATCAGATTCTAAAAGCCTATGAGATGATTTAAAAGTCGGTAACATTGCGCCAATTAAAAAATTTGGTTTTTTTTCTGCGTGTTCCAATATGTGTGTAAGCATACTTGAAGTTGTCGTCTTTCCGTGAGTTCCAGATATTGCTATATTAACCTTATGCTCTTTTAAAAATAAATTTAACATTTCAGTCCTACGCATTATTTTTATATTATTATCTTGTGCATATCTATATTCAGGGTTCATAGCCTCTATTGCGCCTGTATAAACCACTATATCAGGATTTCCAATATTTTTAGCATCGTGATTATAATAAATCTTCGCACCTTTTTTTTCAAGTCTAATCGTAGTAGCAGATTTTTTCTTATCTGAACCAAAAACTTCTACACCTCTATCTAAAAGGGATTCAGCTATAGAACTCATAGAAATTCCACCTATGCCTATAAAATGTACTTTTTTAATATTTTGAAAACTCATTTTCCCTCCATTTTTACACATCAAATAATATCCCTTTTTGAAAATAAACCTTTGAAAGTCTAAGTCCTAACTTTGTAAGAAGTTCATAATTCAACTCATTCATAGCATCTGCCAATACTTCAATAGATTGATACTCATTTTTTCCATTACCAAATATAGTTACAACATCTCCTACTTTATGATTAGTATCCTTTTTTAAGCTTATCATAAATTGATCCATACATACATTGCCAACTATAGGATAATAATTATCATCTATAATAACTTTAAAATCATTACCTATTATTCTCCTAAGACCATCTGCGTATCCAAGTGGCAAGGTTGCTATATACTCATCATTTTCGAGTTTATAAGCATATCCATAGCCTACTCCAGAGCCTTTACTTATTTTCTTAACTCTAGCAATAACAGTTTTTAAACTCATTGCCTCTTTTAACTCAAATTTATCAAAATCTTTTATTTTAGACGGTTTAGAACCATAAAGCATAATGCCGGGTCTTACCATATCAAAATGATATTTTTTAAATCTCATAGTAGCAGCAGAATTTGCAGCGTGAATAATAGGTAGTTTTATATTTTCCGCTTTTAACCTTTCAAGAATTTTTATAAATCTTTCGCCTTGTTCTTCTGTTAAACTAGCATCTTCTTCTGTTGCATTTGCAAAATGTGTAAATATACCAGCAACCTTCGTGTTTTTAAAATTAAAAATTTTAATTATATTTTGAATTGCCTCTTCATCATCTAAAAAGCCCATTCTACTCATTCCCGTATCAATTTTTATATGAACTAATGCCTTTTTGTTCATTTCTCTAGCCATGCTATCAAAAGCCAAAGCTGTATCAAAATCAGATACTGTTTGCATAATATTATTCTCAATTACATCATAGGCAAAAAGACTAGAAGTATAACCGAGTATAAGTATGGGTATATGGCTAAACTTTTTTCTTATAAGTAATCCCTCTTCAAGAGTTGCAACTCCCAAACAATCTACACCTGCACCTATTAAAGCCTTTGTAGTTTCTATACATCCGTGCCCATAAGCGTCAGCCTTTACAACTGCCATAATCTTAACATTTTCATCAATAATTTCTTTAACTACATTTAAATTATATTCTACATTATCTAAATTTACTTCAATCCAAGATGACCTTTTTATCATATTAAATTTCTCCCTCTAATATACATACAGCCGTTACATATTCTTTCGTGTTTGAAATAGATACATGTATATTAGTAATTTTTTTCCAAGTTAGTATTTCTTCATTTATTAAGTTTATATAAGGTTTCCCAAGTTTATCTCTCAAAACTTCTATATCTGTTAGTTTAAATCCTACTATTCCCGTACCAAGAGCCTTTGAAAATGATTCTTTAACTGCAAAATTACCCGCCAAAATTTCCGCAGTCCTATTTCTTGACTTAAAATTAAAAGCGTGCATTTGTTCATTTTCAGTGTAAACTCTATCTAAAAAAGCTTTACTATCTAAATTACAAGCTATTCTATAAACTTCTATCAAATCAGTCCCTAAACCAACAATCATTAAAACCTCCAACATATAATTATATACCTAAATTTAGTAAAATACAAGGTTTTGACAAAAAGAATACAACAAATATATTAAATTAAGGAATTTTATTTATTTTAAAATAAAATTAATATCAAAAATATAATTAAATAAAAGTATTTGGTACTTCTAACGAAATTTTCCCTATAAGACCTTTTCTAAATTCATCTATAAAAAGCCTTATAGCTCTATCGTAATCTATATTTCCACCTTTTTTTATAAGTCCTCTATTAATAGCAATTTCATCTAAATACTCTAAAGCCGTTTTATCTTCCCCATAACTAACATTAAATCTTACTTTAAAATCCTCAAAATAATTTTCTGTAATATATTTTATAAGATATATACACACATCATCTAGTGGTAAAATTTCATCTTTTATAGCACCTGTTGACGCTAAATTTAAGGCTAAAGTTTCACTTTCAAAATTATGCCACAAAACCCCAGGAGTATCTAAAAGTTCAAGCTTATCTGAAATTCTTATCCACTGTTTTCCTTTAGTAACACCTGGTTTATTTCCCGTTTGAGTCGCCTTTTTCCCAGATAATCTATTTATAAGAGTACTTTTGCCAACATTAGGAACTCCAACTATCATAAGCCTAAGTTTTCTATTTATCCTATTTTTTTCACTCATTCTTTTCAAAACTTCTTCACACTCTACTTCTACTGCAGATATTAAAGTTTTAATATTAGTACCCGTTTTAGAATTTATATTTACATATTTAATGTTATTTTCTTTAAAATGATTTTCCCACAATTTTAAATTATAAGGGTCTGCTAAATCAGACTTATTAATAGCAATAACAAGCGGTTTTCTCTCTACAATTTTATGTAGCATAGGATTGCTAGTTGAAAAAATAGCTCTTGCATCAACAAGTTCAACTACACAATCTACAAGTTTTAAATTTGACTTGATAAGGTCAAAAGTTTTTTTCATATGTCCCGGAAACCAATTTATTTTCATATAAACCCCTTATTCTATTTTAAAATGCTACTAAATTTCAAAAAGGTTAGACCGTAAGTCTAACCTTTTTGATTAACGAATTTTTTCTTTAACTTTTGCAGCTTTACCAACTCTTGCTCTCAAGTAGTTTAGTCTAGCTCTTCTTACTTTACCTTTTCTAGTTACTTCAATTCTTTCAAGTTTTGGCGAATGAATAGGTAAAGTTTTTTCAACTCCAAATCCAGAAGATAATTTTCTAACTGTTATACTCTCGCTAACACCACTTCCTTGGCGTTTCATAACAGTACCTTCGAAAATCTGTATTCTTTCTCTTTTACCTTCTTTAATTCTTATGTGAAGTTTAACAGTATCTCCAACTCTAAAATCTTCTATTTCAGGTTTTAACTGTTCTCTTTCTAATTGCTCAATTATATTCATTGTATATATATCTCCTTCCCAAACGTTCATACTTTTTATTCATTTTATCAACTATATAACATATTTAAAATATAGCTTTAGAATTTGCAACATCAATTTTTAATGCTCAAATTTAAAAAGCAGTGGAACATTTAAACAACAAATCGAATTATACCATATATATTTCTTTATTTCAAGTACTATAATTTAATTTATTTATTATTTTATATTGTGTTTGTATTTCAAGTAATTCAAAATATTAGTTTGTTCAGTATCATCTGTTAAGAGTTTAGAATAAGCAAGTATTTCATAAACTTTTATCTTATTTTTGTCAGCTACATTAGGTTTAGGATTATTTTGTCCACCAATAACTAAAGGCATATACCTATCAACCATCCAATCACTATACTGTTTACCGACATTATGGTACTGCATTTTAGTATGATCGTTTACACCTATATATTCTCTCCTATTATTTTGATCATAATCCCTAGCTTTAACAATTACAATTTGTTTACCTGGTTTAGTTTTTATATTTGCCGAAAAAGGATTAATAAGTCTTGTAGCATTGCCATCATGTCCACAATAGAAATATAACATCTTTCTAAAAGGATTATAAGACAATGTATAAGACGATTTACTTGGAATTGATTTAAGTCTTTTATCCATTATCATCATAGGTCTACTAGGAAAAGTTATATTAGGTATATCAACAACAACAAATGCTGTAATTTCATTATTTCCCAAATCTACTTGTCTAGTTTGATTAGCTACAACAGGTTTATTAGATAAAGCAAGATATTTACCATAATAATCATCTTTTTTAAGGATAATTTTAGAACCATTCTCTTTTAAATTACTTTGTAAACTGTCTTCAACTGTTTTTTCAGACAAACTTCTATGAAGTGCTTTACTTCTATCTTTAACTTCATCAACTTCAACAGTTTCACCTTTACCAATATAACCACCATCTATAGAAAAATCATAATGATATAAAAGATTATCAGTTTTTGGTAAATTAATCATCCACACAGGTTTTGAAAACCTAGTATGAGTTTTTACATTTGTAAGAGCCAAAGGCTTTACAGAAGTTTTTAAATAAAAATCTCCTTTTGCTTTTATTCCTTTTATATCACCTAAAAATCTTCCTGTTATACTCAATTCTTTAAAAAAGTTTTCATGAGATAACGGAAATTTATTATCAGCGATAGCCTTATCATAGAATGCTTCTATATCCGTTACTGAAACACCATCATTATCAAGCAGAACTGGTTCATAAGGAGTTTTACTTCCTTTAAAATCCCCTTTTGTATCTGTTACAAACCAATTAAATCTTGCACTCATAAGATATTTTTCAGTATCCTTTTTCAAAAGATACTTTATTAACATCTTATTATTAATATCTTTTTCATGCAAGTAAGCATAAGAAACTTCATCACTAGCATTTACATCAGTCTTTTCAGCAATATAAGTCTTTTCAACTATAGGCTTTTTAAGTTTTTTAGCATTAGTATTGGCTATAAAATACACAAATTTAGAACTTCCACCTACTTTTTTTGCATTTGTATCACTTGATTTAAATTGTTCTTTTTTTACAGCGAAACCATCAACTCCGCACTCATAAGCACTACTTTTAAAAAGTTTAAATTCATTTACATACTTCACATTATTATCATCATTTACAAAAGCTAAAATTTCAGCTTTTTTTGTAGGTTCTTTTGTAAATTTAGTATCTATTTTTTTAGCAAGCTCTATTTTATCTTGACCAAACTTAAGACCAGCGTCATCAATTACACTAGAAATTTCTTCAAGTTCTTTTTTATTTTGATACATTCTCTCCGTGTATAACTTAACTTTATTTGAAGACATATAAATATGTACCATAAACGTAGTAAACCCTGCAGTTATAACTGTGAAAATAAGAACCGCAATTATTATTTCAACAAGTGTAAAACCTTTATTTTTTTGTTTTTTCATATACCTACCTACTTTTTAGGACCACTTATACTCCAATATCCAGATACAAAGCTTTCTGTTATCTCTCTCATTGCAGTATTTAATTCTTCTACAGTAGTCGCTTTAAAATAATCATCTGGCTCGTTTCCAAGACCTTTATTTATTACAGGAAAACAAGCTTTAGCGAACTTCCCATCAATAGCATTTTCTAAATCTCCTACAGTTATAAGATAAGACAATTTCTTATCTTTTAAATCTTTATTTATAGTACTATAGAAATTATCACCAACCGCTGCTGCATATTTAGAATTCTCCATATTTTCATACATTTTTTTTTCATCATCTGTACCACTATTAGTTTTATAAGAAATAACTTTAGATTCATTTCCATGTAATTTTTTTATATTAGGACTATTATAATTTATTTTATAAAAATCAACTATATTTTCATTACCAAAATAATATCCATTTGAATTATCAACTACACTATATCCCGGAAGCCCATCTGTAATAAGAACTACTAAATCTATATCACTATATGTATTAGCCTTAATACTATTGTAAGCTAATCTTAAGCCATCGCCTATATTAGTACCTGATCCACCTTCTTGATAACTCATAGCAAAATTACACTGATGTCCCCATGCTTTTCCTTCCCACCATTCACAATAAGAATGAACATGCTCCATTCTATCTAAAATTTCCTTATAGTTAGAATCATTTAACATTTTAAAAGTGGAACCATCTGCATATTTAAATTTTTTAGCTACAGCAGCAAAACCAACTACAGAAATATTTGTATTAAGACCTTGTTCTTTAAATTCAGTAATCATATTTTTTATAGCATCTGTAACATTTCTAGATCTTGAATTTCCAGAAAACCAATTCGGCTGTTTAGGTTGACCTTGAATACCCATTTTCATTGAAGCAGAAAGGTCAACTACAAATGTAACACTACCTACAGTCGGAAAATCTATTTCGCCCTTTTTAATAGCTATAGCTACAGCAGGTTCAGTTTTTGTACCCCTATCTATTACAGTAAAAGCATTTAAGACTTCTGTTTTTGTAGTTAAATCACGCTTATTATCTTTACCTGTTTGGAAATCATCTCCATCATAAGTACTCGTCAAAGTGTAAGTGATTTTTTTCTGATCGATACCTTCATCTTTATCTTTTTTAAATTCAAGTTTATATTTTAATTTCTGACCACTATCAGTTATAAGTCTTTCTTTCCATTTTTTATTTTTATTATCATAACTAAAGTAACAAACTTTATCTTTATTTTTACCTTTAGTTGCTACACCAATATAATCCCACTTTTCATCCATGCCCGGAGTTCCACCTTGAAATTCTTTTGCAGGTACAGCAAATATAGCTTTTGATTTCTTAACTTCTTCTTCTATCCTAAGCATAGCATCTCTGGTATCGTATTGAAGATCAATTTCTGTCTTTTGTCTACTTGAAAGTTTTACTGAAAAATTCATATACCAAAACATACTAAGCATAAGAATTCCCGCTATAGCTAAAGTAACCATCAACTCTACCAAGGTAAAACCTTTATTTTTCATATTACTATTCATCTTATCTCCTTTTCTATTCAAAGTTTGTATTTATACCCTTAGGATCTAAATACTTTGTCAACTTGAATTGTCCCTTTGTTCTTTTGTTTTTAGCTATAGACTCTATTTTTATCTTATTTTTAGTTTTATAATTTCCCTTATCAGAATAAGATATAACAATATCTATTTCAATATCATCCCCAAGGTCGGGAATTTGAGTTTTAGTTATAGTATCTTTTAACTTCAACTTATGATTGCTTTGCATATCTTTAAGTATCTTTTCTTGGTCAGTACCTATAGTAGCAAAAACTGCCGACTCTGCAATATGAATACCTGATACCGCATTATAATACATTATCTTAGACTTAGCCTCATTTCCAATATTTTTCATATTGCCCGTAAAAAGTGCATTCATAGCTATCAAAAGAAAACTTATAAATATCATAATTATAAGTACAATAACTAAAGTAGAACCTTTTTGTTTATTAAATATTTTACCTTTCATTTTTCATCCTTTACTTAAATTGTTTTCTATTTACCCATTAATCACATATTAAGGATACCACTATTTTTTATTTTTTTCAAGGACTTTTGACTTATTTTTTATAAATTATTTAAACCAGCTTGTAAATAGTGCAATACATTGATATAATTAAAAGATAATAAATATCAAAGGAGTTTAATATATGAAAATTTTTGATAAAATAAAACAAAATATAAAAGATAAAAATCTTTCAGTAGTTTTCCCCGAAGGAAATGAACCTAGAATATTGGAGGCTGCAGAAAGACTTCAAAAAGAAGGCTACATAAAACCTATTCTAATTGGTAACGAAAAAGAAATTAAAACCACAGCAAAAAATAACAATTTTGACATAAATGGCATAACAATATATGACCCCGATAGTTATATTGAATTTGATAAAATGGTTGCCCTTTTCGTTGAAAGAAGAAAAGGAAAAGTAACTGTAGATGATGCTAAAAAAATTCTCAAAAATGTTAATTACTTTGGTACAATGCTTTGTTATATGGGCGTTGTATCTTGCATGGTATCAGGCGCAATTCACTCAACAGGAGATACCGTAAGGCCTGCACTTCAAATAATAAAAACAAAAGAAGGCGTTTCTAGAACTTCAGGCGCATTTGTTTTGATTTCTCCTAATGGTGAAAAATATATATTTTCAGATTGCGCAATAAATATAACGCTTACTGATAGCGAAATGGCAGAAGTAGCAGTAGAAAGCGCAAAAACAGCTAGAACATTCGGTATAGAACCTAGAGTTGCAATGTTAAGTTTCTCTACAAAAGGTTCTGCAAAGGCAGATGAGGCAACAAAAGTAGCAAATGCTACAGAAATAGCCAAAAAATTAGATGAAAACCTAATCATAGACGGCGAATTACAATTTGATGCAGCATTTGTAGAAAAAGTTGGATTACAAAAAGCCCCAAATTCTTCCGTAGCAGGCAAAGCCACAGTTTTTGTATTTCCAAGCCTAGAGGCGGGAAATATAGGTTATAAAATAGCTCAAAGATTTGGAAATTATGAGGCAATAGGGCCTATACTACAAGGTTTAAACAAACCTGTAAACGATCTATCGCGAGGCTGCAATGCAGACGATGTCTACAAATTAGCTTTAATAAGCGCAGCGCAAGCTATATAAAAATTTAAAAGCGTATAATATTTTGTATTATACGCTTTTTATTTACTCATTAAAATTATCTATAAAAATTTTAGCCAAGATTTCATTACCTTTTTTATTCAAATGCAGACCATCTAAATATAAATCGCCTATTTTTGATTTATCATAGTAATTATAAAATTCTTTTCTATAATCAATTATTTTAGTATTTGTAAAATCTGCAAACCTAATTAACCACTCACTAAATTCAGTCATTTTTTTTCCTATAGTTTCATAATCAGGCAACCCTTTCCACCTATCGTGCATACTATCCATATCAAGCTCTACAACGGTACCCAATATAGGCGTAATATTGCTCGCCATCGCTTGATGAACCATCGCCATAATATTTGATTTTAATACTCCTAAATCTGCATCACAAATAAGGTCATTTCCACCACCCATTATATGTACATATTTAGGTTCATTCAAAATAACATCTTCTCTAAATCTTGAAAGCATGCCACCTGTGGTATCTCCACTTATCCCTTTATTTATACACTCTATACCCAAATTTTCTGCAATCATAGATGTAAAAGCGTCTATTCTTCTCATTTTATATGCGTAAGTTAAACTATCTCCCATAAATACTATTTTCATTTTATCTCCTTAAAATATGAAAATCCGCTCAAGGCGGATTTTCTTAACATAATTCAATAATATATTATAATGATTCTATGTTTTCAGCTTGTGGTCCTTTTGGTCCGCTTGCAACATCAAATGATACTCTTTCGCCTTCTTTCAAAGACTTATATCCTTCTTTTTTAATTTGAGAATAATGAGCGAAAATATCATTTCCGTCTTCTGCAGTTATAAATCCATAACCTTTTTCTGCACTAAACCACTTAACTATGCCTTCCATAGTGTACCTCCGTATTACTGTCCTTCTTCATTTTCAAGTCTGTCGAACAATAACACGTAATTATATTGTTACATTGTACTTATTCACCAACTTAATAATGCAAGGTACTCATATAATACACTAAAAATCAAAATTTTAAAAGTACTTTTTTGTTTTTTTTTGATTTTTTTTTAAAATACCTTGCATTAAAATTATAACAATAAATCAATTATAATTTATTTTCTACTTTTTTAAGCCCCTCCATTACATCTGAAAGCATTTTTTCATAACCTTCAAGTTTTTCTTTTTCTTTATCTACAACAGCTTGCGGTGCTTTATCAGTAAATGATTTATTCGAAAGTTTACCTACTATTCTAGCAATTTCTTTATCTAGTTTTAATTTTTCTTTATTTAATCTTTCAAATTCTTTTTTATAATCTATAATATCATCACTTGGTATATAAATTTTTGCTTCCCCTGTAACTGCAACTACAGTATCAAAATCAGGTTCACTATCATTTTCAAGAATTATAACTTCACTACAAGATGCAAGATTGATTAGATATTCTTTATTATCATCAAAAAGTGATTTATTATTTTCTGTATAAATATATGCCTTTGCCTTTCTTGAAGGCGGTACATCAAGTTCATTTCTAACATTTCTTATACTTCTTATAGAATCCATAAGTATTTCCATATTTTTTATAGAACTCTTATCTATAAAGCTAGTATCTACAGGCTTATAAATTTCATTCATAAGAATATTATTAGACATTAAACTACTTATTTCTTCAGTTATAAAAGGCATATATGGTTCTAGCAGTTTTAAAATTTTCTTTAATACATATATAAGAACCTTTTCAGCTGTACGCTTATGAGTTTCATTTTCCCCATAAAGTCTTATTTTAGAAAGCTCTATATACCAATCGCAATATTCATTCCAAACAAAATCATAGAGCAAATCGCCACTAGCGCCAAAGTCTAATTTTTCTGCATAATCAAAGACTTTTTCAGAAACTTCATCCAATCTAGTAAGTATCCACTTATCACTCAAAGTAAGTTCATCACTACTATCTAAATCAGTTTCAAAACTGCTAACACCCATTATTACAAACCTAGATGCATTCCATAATTTGTTAGCAAAGTTTCTAGCTGCCTCTACCCTTTCAAATTGGAACCTTTGGTCATTACCCGGAGTATTACCTGTAATAAGCATAAATCTAAGTGCATCAGCACCATATTTTTCTATCACTTCAAGAGGGTCTATACCATTATCAAGAGATTTACTCATCTTTCTACCTTTTTCATCTCTTACTAATCCGTGTATAAGAACTCTATCAAAAGGAGCTTTATCCGTTTGGCTAAGCCCTGCAAATACCATTCTAGCAACCCAGAAGAAAATAATATCATAACCTGTAACTAAAACATCAGTCGGATAAAATGCTTTCATATCATCTGTATCTTCAGGATATCCCATAGTAGAGAAAGGCCAAAGCGCTGATGAGAACCAAGTATCTAAAACATCTTCATCTTGCCTAATATTTTTAGATGAGCAGCTACAAACAATAATAGTAGTTTCAGATACGTGTGTTTTACCACAATCATCACAATAATAAGCAGGTATCCTATGCCCCCACCAAAGTTGTCTTGATATACACCAATCCCTTATATTTTCAAGCCAATTTTGATATATTTTTTCAAACCTAGTAGGTACAAATTTAAACTCTTTATTTAAAATTTCAAGTCCCCTTTTAGCAACTTCATCCATATTCATAAACCACTGTTCACTAACCATAGGTTCTACAACTTGATGACATCTATAGCAGGTTCCTACATTATGAACGTGTGGAACTATTTTAACTAAAAGACCTTTAGACTCAAGTTCAGTAACTATATCTTTCCTACATTTTTCACGAGTATATCCACTATATTTACCTGTATTTTTACTCATAGTACCGTCTAATTCAATTACAGAAATTGACTCCAAATTATGTCTTTCGCCGATCGCATGGTCATTTACATCGTGAGAAGGCGTAATTTTAAGAGCGCCTGTTCCCGTTTCTAAATCTACATAATCATCTGCAATTACAGGAATTTCTCTATCAACTATAGGTACAATTACAGTTTTGCCGACAAAGTCTTTAAATCTATCATCATTAGGATTTACAGCTACCGCAGTATCTCCAAGTAAAGTTTCAGGTCTTGTCGTAGCAATTTCAAGGTACTCATCGCTGTCTTTTAGCATATATTTTACGTGATAAAAATTACCGTCTTTTTCTTCGTGCTCAACTTCTGCATCAGATAAACTTGTTCCGCAACATACGCACCAATTTATCATTCTTTCGCCCCTGTAAATAAGACCCTTTTCATAGTTTTCAACAAAGTATTTATTTACAGCTTTATTACAACCCTCATCCATAGTAAATCGAAGTCTAGACCAGTCAGTTGAGTTTCCAAGTCTTTTCATTTGAGAAGTAATTCTAGCAATGTATTTTTCTTTCCATTCAGTTGCTTTTTCTAAAAATTCTTCTCTTGAAACTTTACTTACATCTACTCCCTCATCTCTCATTTTATCCCAAACTTTAACTTCTGTAGCAATAGATGCGTGGTCTGTACCAGGAAGCCATAAAACTTCATGTCCCGTCATTCTTTTAAATCTACAAAGTACGTCTTGCAAAATATGGTCTAAAGCGTGACCCATATGTAGTTGTCCTGTTATATTTGGTGGCGGAAGAACAATAGAAAACTTTGGTTTTTCACTCTTTGCATCTGCAACAAAGCAAGATTTGTCTTCCCACATTTTATAAATTTTTTGTTCAAACTCACTCGGTGAGTAAGTTTTTCCCATTTCGATATTTGCCATAAATTACCTCCCATTATTTTATATTTATAAGTTAGTAGTATAAATATTATCTAGTCCTTTTAAATAAAAAAAGACCCCAAATGAAGGGGCAATTTCTCGCGGTACCACCCTTCTCTGAGATCTCATTAAGCTTTAACGCAGCCGGCGTTTACCCCTACTAATTTCAAGGTAAAAACTTCAAAGCGACTTCAATATCTATAACAAAGCACTTTCACCAACCGCACTCTCTCTGTATGTCTAGTAATATTTACTACTCTTTTTCAACGTTTTTTATATTCTACTATATATATCATTAAAAGTCAAGTGAATAGAAATGTTAAAATTATACCCTACTTTTCACCCGATATAAATGTATCATTTATAATATTATTAGATACAAAAGTAGGCACAAATCTTTTAAGTTCTTGAACTATTAACTCAGCTTCATTAAGTTCAGCTGTTTCGCCAAGAATTTTAATTTGCTCTAAAACCTTGTTATAATCAACATTTAAAGGTTTAGCTATATAAATTTTTTCGTGAGTTGTGTCTTTAAGTCCCTCTTCACTTAATAATAACTCTTCATAAAGCTTTTCTCCCGGTCTTAAACCTGTAAATTCAATTTTAATGTCTTTATTAGGTTCAAATCCTGATAATTTTATAAGATTTTTAGCGAGTTCATAAATTTTAACAGGCTTACCCATATCCAAAACAAATATTTCGCCACCTTTTGCTATAGAACCTGCTTGTAAAACAAGTTGAGATGCCTCAGGTATAGTCATAAAATATCTTATTATATCTTTATGAGTTACAGTTACAGGACCACCATTTTGAATTTGTCTTTTAAATAGCGGTATAACAGAACCATTACTACCCAAAACGTTACCAAATCTTACAGCTACAAACTCTGTATTACTTATCCCTGCAAACGCTTGAGTTATAATTTCACAAAACCTCTTTGTGGCTCCCATAACGTTAGTAGGATTTACAGCCTTATCAGTAGATATTAAAACAAACTTTCCTATATTAAGTTCATGAGCTAAACTAATAAGATTATAAGTACCCATTACATTGTTTTTTACAGCCTCACAAGGACTATCTTCCATAAGTGGAACGTGTTTATGTGCGGCAGCATGAAAAACTATATCAGGCTTTTCAGACTCAAATATATTACGTAAACGCTTTTTATCCCTAACAGATGCTATTAAAACCTTCATATTTAAGCTACTTTTAGAAATACTAGAATTGTAAAGATTATTAAGTTCTACCTGTAAATCATAAACACCATTTTCATATATATCAAGAAGTATTAATTTTTTAGGCTTAAATTTTGCAATTTGTCTGCAGAGTTCAGAACCTATAGAACCACCTGCACCTGTTACAAGTACAGCTTTACCTTTAATAAATTCTTCTACAATTTTTGTATCTAAATTTATAGGGTCTCTACCTAATAAGTCTTCAATTTCAACCTCTCTAATACTATTAATACTTATATTTCCATCTATAAGGTCATACATCCCTGGTAAAATTTTAACTTTAGCATTTGTGCTGTTACAAATTTTAATAATTTCCTTAATTTTTTCCCCTGAAACCGACGGCATAGAAATAATAATTTCATCAACTTGATTGTTATCAACAATAGATATAATGTCATTACAAGTTCCCAAAATCTTATATCCATTTAAAAATGAATTTTTCTTATTTAAGTCATCATCAATAAATCCAATTACATTATAGTCAAGCATAGTATTATACTTAAATTCTTTGATAATCAAAGCTCCCGCATCTCCAGCCCCTACAATTAAAAGATTTTTACTCTTATTTTTTAATCTATTAATTATAAATTTCTTTATTCGTTTAATAACCCTATATATATATCTAACAAAACAAGCTAAAATAAGATCAAATACAAAAATCAAAACGTAAACTGATCTAGGAAGTGTAGACTCATAAAAAAACTGAAAACTAAGCATTACTCCATTAGAAATCAAAACTGCAAACAAAATATTTAAAAGCTCTTCAAAACTAGCGTACTCCCATAATCCTTTATAAAGTTTAAAAATATAATAAACAAAAACTTTGAGTAAAACTATAAAAACTATAGCATTTGAAAAATTGTTAAAATAACCTTCCGGTATAAAACCATCAAATCTAAACCATAAAGCAAAATAATAGGATAAAACAATTCCTAATATATCTAAAAATAATAATGATATTACTCTAGTAGTTTTCTTACTCATAACACCTCCAAAAATTATTTACTAATAATTTAAAACTAAACTAAAAATACTATTTTTTAACAATTCTAAATAAATACATAGTTGAAATTAAACCAGTTACAGCAGATATAATAAGCGTAGAATATGATGCTCCAATAACTCCTATTTTTTTTATTAAAATATAATTTAATATAAAATTTAAAATTAATGATAATAATGAAATAACAAAATTAAACTTTAACTTTCTCTGTGTTACCAAAATATTACCCGCACATATTCTAAACGTTCCAATAAAAAAATAACTTAATGACGCAATTCTAAAAAAATTAACTATATTTAAATATTGTTTTCCAAATAAAATTTTTACAATTAATGGTGCAAAGAAAATTAATATAAGTGTAATAAAAGTATTAATTATAGCTAAAACCAATAATGTTAATTTAAAATGTTTATCAACCCATTTTTTATTATCTTTATTTAAAGAAAAATACGGATATACATATAAACAAATTGACATTGGTATAAATGTTAACGACATAGGGATTGATAATGAAACTTTATATTCTGCCAATATCTGAGCTTCCTTAATTAAAAATCCTATTAAAAAGATTCCAACTAAATAGAGCAAAGTTGAAAAACCATTATTAATCATAGAAAGAATAGAAATTTTAAACAAAGCTTTTCTATCAGATTTGTATATATGAGAATTCAGTAATATTTTTGGTGTTCCTAAATAAATAATTGTAATAATATACACAATAAAATATCCAAAATACTGTCCAATAATAATCCCTTCTATAGAATACAAATATGCACCCAAGATTGAAAAGAATATTATCAAAAAACCCGAAATTAAATTAACATACGAAAATTTTTTATTTTGAAATTGGGTTCTAAAATAAATCTTTTGAAACTCAATCATAATTTGAAATACAGGTATAAAAGCCATTAATAAAAGCAATTTATTACTACCAGCAATAGGTAAAGAGATATTTAAGGATACTAATACAATAACTACTGATAACAAAATATTTGTTAATACACCTACTTTAAATCCAAACATATACACAGATAAATTTTTTTCTTCATTTTTTGAATATTCACTTGCAATTTGTAAAACACCTGAAACAAAACCTAAACCAGATAATAACATAAAAAAAGAAAAAATATTTAATGTATAGGTATAGATTCCATAATCACTTTTTGATATCAACCTGACAATTATAATATTATTAACAACCAATAATGCTTTATTTATAACATTAGAACCAATAACATGAAAAAAACCTGTTTTTCTTAACTTTTCTAAACTATTAATTATTTTTATTTTATCCATTTATATCAAAACTTTCTTAAATTCATTTAAAACCATAGACTCTTTGTTCCTTTTATTTAAATATTAAAATTCTATTACACAAATATTTTATATATTAAAAAGATACTCTAAAATAATATAACAATAAATAGTTAATTTAACTAAAAGTATCTAAATATAGTTAAATTAACTATTTAATGATAATTTTATAACTTTTAAATGTTTTTTTTATAATTAGTTCAATCATTAAAACTTTAATAATTAAACTAATTATAAAAGCTAAAATAAATATGCAACTCATATATCTTAAATAAAATTGACTATTACATTTTTTTGTATTACCTACACTATATTTAATTTTGGAAGTTTTAAAATATTTACTAAAATGATTTATAAAATCTTTAACTAAAACTGTATTAATTTCTTGACATTTTTCTTTATTTTCATAAATACAAACTACAAATAGTTTATCTCTATAGTTAGCAAAATACATCTTCGATTTTTCTACCATTTTTTTTAATTCTTTATATTTTATTTTAGTATTAAAAGAAACACTTTTTAAATTATTCTTATTAAAAATTATTTTTCTTGAATATTCTTTTTGTTTTTCTAGTTGATTTATACTACTTTTTTTTACGCCTGAAAAATCTACTGTTATTTTAGAAATATACATAGGTTTATATGTATATTTAATTATAACTCCAGTTAAGATGCTACAACTTATTGAAATTATAAATAACGTCCAAAATGATTTCTTTAATGTATGTATATATATATTATTAATTTTTTTACAAACAATTTTTTTTTCTATACCTTTTTTTATCTCTAATAATTTTGATAATCCAAAAATAAATATCATTATAAAAATTGTTGTTGGAGATATTAAAATTTTTATAAACCCTGTATAGCTAGCTCTTGAAGCCCATAATAGAGGTATTAATATAATGAATTTTAAAGATATACTAAAAATATTTCTAGACTTTTCAATTTTATCAATTTTATTTATAAAAAACGCATAAATAATACTACCTAAAACTATACCGATATATTTAAAATCCTGATATAACTCTGAAATATATGATGATCCTGTCCCTCTCCCTTGCAAATATTCATTACCTAAAATTTTATAACTTAATGCGTGCATAAAATCACCAGAATACAAAGCTTTATCAACACTATTACCACTAAAAACTGGTATATCAAATAACCGAGATATAATACCATTTTTTAAAAAAATACTATTATACAATTTATCACTAAAAAGTTCAAAATTATATAACTTTGAATATTTTAACACTTTACCTGTAATACCTTGATTTATAAAAAAATTTTTAATCCAATCAAAAAGTGAAAAGTTTATGTCACTTATATTTTCTCCGAATCTATAATAATTATATGCAGATAAAAAAACAATAAGCAAAGGACATAAAATAAATCCTAATATTATGGTTCTTTTCCTTATCCAAGTATACCCTTTATCTATTTTATTTCTAAGTAACAAATAAAATACAAAAAATATAATTCCTAAAATAAATGTATTCCTACTTCCGCTCCCTAAAGAAAGAAATAGATATAAAAAATATAACCCCATTGGATATTTAGCATCTTTTTTTTCTGGAAATGTTGCACAATAAATATAAAAAGATATTGGCATCATTTCACTAAATTTATACAAGATATAGATTGATTTTGTATTAATAAAACGAACTACATATGATTTAGCATATCCAATTTCCCATAAATATTCTAAATGTTTTATTTCATAAATAATAGAAAATATAAATAATATATAAAAAGTATATTTACTTACTTTAGATACATATTTTTTATTTAAATTTTTAAAATCTAAATTAAATTCAGTATTTAGATTTTGCATATTAGATATTCTTTCAAAAATAATATAAAAAATAAATATACATAAAATAGTTATAATTTCTTGAATATAAACTCCTCTTGTAATATATTTACTAAATACATATTTATTACTTAAGCTAAACTGTATTAATGTTTCTCTTCCCATTATAAAAACAAAAAAAACTGAAGAAAAAATAAAGTAAAAAAGTCTTTGCTTTATTTTTTCTAAAGAATAAAATATTGTACTTAACCATAATATTATCAAAGATAAAAACAAAACATCACTTTTATAAGTAACCGCTAAAATAATTGACAATATTATAGAAAATATATATCCTAAAAAAAACACTCTACATTTAACTACCATTTTTTCCCCTATTTTTTATAAACAATTATTTTCTAGCCCTAAATTTCAGTAATTATATCATCTACAAACTTTTCATAATTTATATTACTAGAAAAATTTTTTTTCCAAATACTATACGAATTTAATGACATTTTCTTAAATTCATCACTATTCATAGTATAAACATTTTCTATTTTTTCTACTAATTCCGGCTTTCTGAAATTTTTCTTTAGTAAAAAGCCATTAACTCCATTTTTTACTATCTCTGATGTTCCACCAACATCAGTTGCAATAATTGGAAGTCCTACAGAACAAGCTTCCATTACAGAAACTGGCAATCCTTCTGATTCGCTAATATTCAAAAATACTGATAAATTCTCTTTTAAATAAATATTGGTTAATTCCTTATTATCAACAAATCCTCTAAAATCAACTTCTATATTTTCATGAAAATTTAAACAAGAATTTTTTATTTTTTCATAATAGTCCTTATATAATTCTCCATCACCAAAATGAATCCATTTAATATTTATACTTTTTATTTCTTTAAGTACATCTACTAATAAATGTAATCTTTTAATCGGTGATATCCTTGAACATGTAACTATTGTAAATGGTGAATTACTTATATTTTCACTATAACCTTTTGTTTGGGTCCCTAAATAAGCCAATTTAGTAGCTACACTAAATTTACCATATTTATTTTCAACATATTCCATACCATCATTAGAAACACAATATAGTCTATCTATATTAGAATATAAAAACTCTCTATAAGGTAAATACTCATATTTATTTCTAAATTCAAATAAATCTTGTCCATGACATCTTGATATTATTTTTGAATTTTTATATTTTTTTTTCATTTCTACACTAGCTATTACACCTATTCCAAATCTATAAGAATAAAATAATAATTTTTCATTTTTTGAAATATTCATACTTTCAAGTGTATTTTTTATATTTTTAAATAACAATTCTGATTTTGCAGTAAACAAAAAATAATTTTTAAATGTATATAATGAAACTTTTTTATTTTTTATAATGTTTATAAGTTCTCTTATTCCTTTTTTAGAAAATATTCCTTTAAATAGATATAATAATCTATCAAAAACATTTTTATAAGCTATATCTATAGCTCCTTTTTTTATATTATCTTTGTTTAATCTGCTATTTTTATAATCTTTACCTTTAATAGAAAAAAATATAACTTCGTCAAATTTATTATAATATTTACTTTCTTCTAATAAATAAATTTCATCTTGCATAAATTCAGAAATTAAAATAAGTTTCATTATATTTTACCTTTCTCTATTTTTTCTATCTCTTTTTTATATAAAGGCCATTTACCAATTTGATCTGTTATTTGAGTAATATCTGGATCTGCAGCACAATTTCCTTCTATTAAACATATTTCACCATTTTTTAGCAAAACTATATCCCAACCAACATATTTAATATCTGGTTTAACCATAGCTGCTTCTTTTACTTTTTTTAAAATCTTATCCCAAGAATTTATTTTATAACCTATTATTTGATGATTAGTTCGTGGATGTACTATATATTTTTTATTATTTTTATCAACTGCTTTTGTTGTAACAATTCCCCTTTCGACATCTATAAGTGCAGCTAGCCCGAACGAATGAAAATTATCTGTTTCTCCTATCCCATTTCCCATTCTGAATATCCCATTCATTATTTTAACTTCTTTATTTAAAACTATTGTAACTACCCTTAAAGAATTTACAGATTCAGGATTAAATTTCCCCAATTCTTCACTTTGTTTTATAATTTCTTCAAAAATCGCTGGTTTAGAAGCATATTTTGCATATTCTAATTTTAAATCTTTATATTCAAATTCAATTATTTTTATGCCTTGCCCACCGCTACCTTCTTTTACTTTAAAAACTGCTTTTTTATGCTTTTTTACAAAATTCATAAATTCATTAAAACTACAACTTTCTAAATCTATCCAATCCCGTTTTATAAAATCTCTAAAAACTTCATTGAATAGTGCTTTATTGTCAAAATATTTATTTTTAATATCTCCATTACAAGTTTTTATTATTTTATGCCATTTCCTTCCTACTATAAAAGTTTTTCTATCACAAGCTTTTCTTTTATAAAAATTGTATTGAAAATAATCGTTAATTCCCGCTCCATAAACAATAACACAATATATAAAGTCTAAAAAAATAAATATTTTTTTATAAAAAGGTAGAGAATTAGAAATATATTTTCCCATTAATATATTATATTTTTTTAACCTATTTTTTATATAGTTTATTCCTCTATCTTTATTATACGACAATATTTTTTCCATATTATCCATTGTATTTTTCCTTTATTATTTAGTAACCCACGTACCTATATTTTTCTCAATTGCTTTTTGATATATTCTCTCACATAATAATACATCTTCTGCTGCTAATCCTACTGAATTGAAATATATAAACTCATCATCTGATTCTCTAGCTTTTTTATTACCTAATATTATTTCAGCTATATCGCCATATATATCATCATCTTTTAATTTACCTAATTTATACATTTGAGATATAGTTTGTGTTCTATGTTTTACAGCTTCCCAAGAATCACAAACTATTTTATCTGCCATTTCAGCAACAGAAAACTCATCTTCTAATCCTGCTACATGAATATATAGAGATCCTTTTTTTATCCATTCAGACTTTAAAATTTGTTCTTGTGAACTTATAGCAGTTACGATAACATCTGAATTTCTAATTGAATCTTCATAATTGTTTCCACAATTTAAAAACTTTATGTCTGGATATTGAACTGATAATTCTTTAATCAATTCTGTTATCCTAGATTCTGTTCTTGAAGAAAAATAACATTCTTCTAATTGTGGTAAAACATGTTTTATTAATTTAAAATGTGCTTTAGCTTCTTCACCCGCTCCAATAAATCCTATAGACTTCGAATTTTTTCTTGCTAAATATAAAGCAGCAACAGCTCCTACAGCTGCTGTTCTCAATGAGGTACATTCTGTCGAGTTCATAACACATTTTAATTTACCTGTTTCTAACTCAGATATAATAGAAACCCCCTCTATTGTTCTAATTTTTTGAGGAGCATTAGTTGGAAATACTGACACCCATTTCATACCACTTATACTCAAATCTTTTATTGTAGCTGTCATACAGTTTATTCTATTTTGTGTTTTTTGATCAAAAACTTGAGAAATTTTATCTGGCTGATCTGCTTTTCCTTCTTCTAAAAGTACTAAAGCATCATTAATAGAATTTAATACTAAATCCAAACCCTCCTCTTTCACTATTTTATTAACATCATCTTTTGATACATATAAATATTTTTCTTCCATATTATTTATCCTTCCATATACTGTATAACATATTTTCGTTGTTTTCATCATAAACTTTTATTTTATCTATAGCTTCATCTATTATTTTATTAACATCTTCTACACTATTTCCTACAATATGCATATATCCAAAAACTTGTGAAACTGTACCTGAATCATCTATTACATCACCTTCAGAATGTGATTTTACAAATCTATAAATTACTTTATTTTCTAATAATTCATCAATTCCTTCTATTTTTGTAATTACTCCAGGTTTAACTTGTAATGGTAAAATTGAATAAATTTTATCTTTATTTCTTTTTTCTATTTTATCAAAATCTTTATATAAATCTTCATTACCTATAGCTTGATTTATTAATAAATGCATCTGATTTACACCATAAAAGAATTCAACTGGATAATAGGTTAAAGAACCACCATATCTATATCCAATTTCATTAAATATAAATTCTCCATTATGATAAAATGCTTCTATCCATATAGGTCCATACATAATTTTTTCTTTTTCTAACATAACTATAGCTTTTTCATTACATTTTTCCAAATATTCTTTTTCATGAATTGAAGGAAAATATTGTATTGCCATAACGGGAGCTGCATTTTTTTTTATTTTTTTAGATTTTTTATCCGATATTCCTGAAAATTTAACTATTCCATTTTGAATAGTATATTGTATAATAACACTATCTGAAGGAATATATTCTTCTATTAAAATAGTTTTAGACTTTGAATTTGCTAAAGCTTTTTTATAACCTGATTCAAACTCTTCATAATTTTTACAAATTGTAATTCCTCTTGAACCATTATTATCTACAGGTTTTGTAACTAAATTATTCTTATGAAAATCAAGACTTTTTACTTGTTCATATGTATACACTTTTGCTACTTTTATGCCACTATTTAAACATTTTTCTTTAAAAACATCTTTATTTGTACACATTTTCCATTGATTTAAATTTGAGTAATAGTCAAGCTTCAACTCTCTACATAACTTAATAGCTATAGGTATATTTATTTCACTTGCACCAGCATAGATTCCGTCTATATCTCTTTCTTTACAAAGGTTTAATAATGAATCATAATCTATAGTACTTATACTATAACTTTCATCTGCTATTCCTTTTACAACTGCTTTAGGAAATTCATTAATATCTGTTACTATTAAATATATATTGTTACTTTTAGCATATTCTGCTGCTTCTAAAAAATAGTTAGATGCTCCTAAAAATAATATTTTTTTCATATTAATTGTTTTCTCCCTTTATTACTAATAATAATTTTTCTGCATTTCTTATAGCTTCATTTACATTTTTACCAGTAGTGATAACATAACCTAATCTATCATTGCTACTTTTTATACTTTCTACAGATTTATCATATATTTTAATTTTTTCTATTCCTGATACTTTATATTTTTCTTTCAATGTTTTTATGTCTAAATCAAAAACTTTTTCATCTTTAACTTTATCAAAATATCTTATACAAGCCCCCTTTTTTAACGGCGCCTTTATTTCTACATTTTTACCTAAAGCTTGTTCTAAAACTAAATCTATCATATCTATACCTGTGCTTAAAGGAACCAAATGACTTGTTATAAAATCTCCACCCATTCTTGCTCCAAGCTCAACTATTTTAGGACCATTTAATGTAACCATAATTTCAACATGAGCTGCTGTATTTTCAAGTCCTAAAGCTTCACATGCTAATTTAGAAATTCGTTCTATATCTTTCAAAATAAAGTTATTAAATTTTGACGGTTGGCTATGCCCTAATTCAACAAAATGTGGTTGTCCTGTTGTCATTTTATCTGTTATCGCTAAAATTTCTGGTATTTTCCCCACACATAAAATTTCAACACTTACTTCTTTTCCAACCATATATTCTTGAATAATAACTTCACCATTAGATAATTTAAAACTATACTCTAAACATTTTTGAATATCATCTTTCTTATTTATTAAAATAACACCTCTACTACCTGAATTTTCTGTAGGTTTGCATATACAAGGTAAATTATTTTTTATATATTCTAAATCTTCATCCGTTGCTTTTTCTTTTATTATTCTATATCTAGGATGTGGAACCCCTGCTTTCTCTAAAGCTTTAATCATAAACCCCTTATTTGTAGCTTTTAAAGATGTATCATAATCTATAGATTTTAAATTTAATTTACTTGATACATAAGCAATTGTTCTTATAGGTAAATCTGTTGCCATTGTAACTATTGCATCGGGTTCAAACTCTTTCGCAACTCTATAAACTTCATATTCATCTTTTGTACTAACATTATAAAATTTATCTGCATATTTTACACAAACAGCCTCTTTATTATAATCTACTATTCCTAAAGTATAGCCTTTCTCTTTAGCTTTAATAATCAAAGGTTCCTGAAGTTCAGAAGCACCTAATATCAATATTTTTTTATTTAACATACTATTTATTATATATATCCTTTTTTATAAATACCTGTTCAACTGTTTTAAATAAAATTTTCACATCATTAACAAAACTTATATTATCGACATACCAACAATCATATTCAATTTTCTTATCCTGAGATATAGAGTTTCTATAATAGGCTTGACTATAACCAGTAATTCCAGGTAACACAAGTAATCTTTTTTTTCTAAACTCATCCAGCTCTTCATACTTCATACTAACCAAACTAGGTCTTGGTCCAATTATAGACATATTTCCAATAAATACATTTATAATTTGAGGAATTTCATCAACCGATAACTTTCTTATTTTTTTCCCTATACTAGTTAATCTTGTATCGTTTTCACAATTAAATGTTGATCCATCCTCTAATCTTATATCAGGAGAATTATTTTTCATAGTTCTCAATTTATAAATATCAAAAACTCTACCATTTAATCCACGTCTTTTAGATTTATATATTATTGGAAAACCATCATCTAAAATTATAAAAAAACCAAAAAATAATATTACAAATAAAACTATCGGTAATAATAAAAAAGAAAAAATCACATCAAATATTCTTTTAAAAATTTTTTTATACATATATTAAACTCTCCAAAATGCTAATGTTAATTTAACAATTCCAAATATGCTTCAATCACGTATTCTACTTCATCATCAGTTAAATTAGTATGCAAAGGCAATGTAATTTCATTTTTATAATGATTATAAGCATTTGGAAAATCACTTATATCAAATCCAAAATTTTTATAAGCTGACATCATAGGAAGTGGCTTATAATGAACATTGCACGCTATACCTTTTTCCGCCATTTTTATTATTATTTCGTTTCTTTCATCGATACTAATATCAGGTATTCTAGTTATATAAAGATGTCCAGACGAATTATGATTATTTGTATAATGATTTAGAATTTCTATACCTAAGGGTTTAAACGCCTTATTATATCTCTCGATAATTTGTCTTCTTCTTTGCAAAAGCCCTTCGTATCTTTCGAGCTGCACTAAACCTATTCCAGCCATAATATCAGTCATATTACATTTATAACCGACTCTAACAATATCATACTCCCAAGACCCAAGTTTAGTCTTTGCTAAAGCATCTTTTGACTGACCATGCAACGATAAAAGCTGCACTTGTTTATATATATCTTCATCATCTATACCGTTTATAGTATTCCAAGTTAAAGCCCCACCTTCTGCAGTTGTAAGATTTTTTACCGCATGGAATGAAAAAGAACTAAAATCGGCAAGTGAACCAGATTTTTTATTTTTAAAACTCGCACCAAAAGAATGGGCAGCATCAGCATTTATAGAAATTCTACCCATGGCTTTCTGAATACTTGTATTTGGTTTAAACAAATGTTTTTTTCTTTCAACAATCTCATATATTCTATCGTAATCACAAGGTATACCAGCAATATCGACTGGAATTATAACTTTAGTATTTTCATTTATTGCATCTTCCAAAGCATCATAATCCATTTCCAATGAATTTTCTTGTGAATCAATCATAACGATTTTAGCACCAACGTGATATACAATAGATGCCGTTGCTGTATAAGTATAAGCCGGAACAATAACCTCATCCCCTTCACCAATACCTAAAATTCTAAGTGCCATTTCAGCACATGCTGTTTGTGAGTTTAAACAAACAGCTCTGTTAACTCCACAATAATCAGCAATTTTACGTTCAAACTCTTTAGTTTTAGGGCCTGTAGTTATCCAACCTGATTTTAAAGAAATTATCACTTCTTCAATTTCTTTTGCTGTTATATCAGGTGGAGAAAAAGATATTTTCATAAAAACTCCTAACTATATTTTAATAATTCAATAGCTGACAATTGATTGTCATCATACTCTTTTTGATTAACTTTATTAAGTCTTAATAAAGTTAATCGCCCAAATCTTCAGATGTATCCATACCTTCTGTATGAATACCATCTTTTTTCAACACTTTACCTACTGTTTTTATTATTATTTTAAAATCGCCCCAAAAAGATATATTATTTAAATACTCTACATCATAAGAAAGCCTTGTTTCCCAAACCACATTATTTCTGCCATTTACTTGTGCTAAACCTGTAAGACCAGGTCTGATTCTATGCCTTTTCCGCTGTTCATCAGTCATAAAAAGCATATCTCTTACAAGTTGAGGTCTTGGACCTACAATCGACATATCTCCTTTTAATATATTCAAAAGTTCTGGTAATTCATCCAATGAAGTAGACCTTAAAATTTTTCCAAAAGTTGTTAATCTCAAAGAATCTGATAACAACACACCTTTTTCATCTTTTTCATCTGTCATAGTTCTAAATTTATAGATAGTAAATATATTTTCATTTAAACCTGGTCTTTTCTGTTTAAAAATAATAGGACTTCCAAGTTTAATTTTCACAAATATAGCCATAATTATAAATATAGGACTTAAAATTACTAAAGCAAATAAAGATAATACTATATCAAACATTCTCTTTATATATTTTTCATAAAATGTTTTTTTCTAACCATTAAATAATCCTTATATATTAAATTTCAAAAAAACTACTTATAATTAAAATAATTATACTATACATATACTAAATTTTCAATAAAAAAATGAGGAGAGTAAGAAATTTATAAATTGCAATAGAAAGTGTCAGTATTAAGCAAAGTTTTTTTCATACTTATAATTAGCTGACTTTCCATTAAACATTTTTCTTGGATATTCATTAATAAACTTTTCAATTTTTTTTATAAAAGATTTACTAAACCTTGATATATCATCATTTTTCTTTATAAATCTTCTTATAAATTTATTATTGTTTTCATTACTTCCTCTCTCATAAGAGCAGTAACTATGTGCATAAAAATATTTTATCCCCATTTCTTCTATAGATTTAGAGTCCATAAATTCTGCCCCATTATCACTAGTTATGCTTTTAAATCTCTTTTTAAAAGTTTTTGGATATTTCTTTTTTAGACTTTCTACTGCTTTTACAACACTTTTTGTAGTTTTGTCTATAAGCCTTATTATTATTTCTTTTCTACTTACTCTTTCTGTTAAAACTAAAAGGCACGCTTTACTTCCTTTTTTACCTACAACCGTATCCATTTCCCAGTGGCCTAGCTCTAATCTATTATTTATTATATCATTTCTTTCTTCTATGCTTAAACCACCATTTTTTCGTATTCTTTTATCTTTTATATAACATCTCTTGTATTTCTTTTTATATGGTAAATGTTTCGCTTTTAACTTTAAAAAGATACCTTTATGTATATAATTATATAATGTTTTTAAGCAAAAATTTATTTTTAAAATTTCTTTAGATTTTTCAATAGCTCCATAAGGTGAATATCTTTTATTTATAATCAAATCTTCTATCGTTTTTGCTAAAATATTATTATTGCCTATTTTAAGACTGCCTTCTTTTTTACTTTGATTTTCTTTATATTTAATATGGGCGTAATCTGAACAATATTCTATTTTTGTCGTTAAATCTGAATTTAATAGCTTTACTTTCCCTCTTTTTATTTCTCTATATATTGTCCTTTCACTCACTCCTAGTTCTTCTGCTATCTGATTTCTAGTATATTTTGCTTTTAAATATGCTTCTATTTTTCCTCTTTCACATAAAGTTAAGTGTTTACCTTTTCGTCTTTTTTGTGTATAATTATCTTGCATTAGTTATTTACCTCGCTTTTTAAGTTATCTCAAACTAATTATAGCACGGTTTTTAACTAATGCATTTTTTATTTATTTCGATTATTAAAAGCGACAACTTGTTATCACTTTTAATAATCGATTTTTTATTTTTACTGACACTTTATTTTACAACTTAGGTATATAAAATATATCTAAAAAAAGTCAAAATAATTTGAAACAAAAGCTCACTATTTATCAACTATATTTCTTAAATAAACAATTCTATACTGCATGTGTTACTTTTTATCACATCAATATATTCGTTATACATATTAAAATCTGTTGTCATATTATCAATTAAAACAAATGCCTCTCCTATTTTCTTTTCACTAAAATCCGAATTTATATAAGAAGCATATACTTGCCAACCTATACATTTTTTTTATTTTTCATTTTAAAAAAAGTTTTATTACATTGTCAACATGATATTTGAAATCAATACTATCATAAACTTTTATCGCAACAATTGACTTACTATTCCCAAAAAAATCAACACTATATTTTTCACGCTGTTTTCTTATAATAATTTCCATTTGGCTTTCTTGATAATATGTATCACCATAGATAAAACATATATTATCCTCTACAAGTTCTTCTGTAAATCTATCTATTTCTAATTTATTATTTTTAGGTTCATATCTTGTCAAACCTTCAACATCATATCTTTTATCATGTGAAGTTATTATTATGGCTGCTTTGGGATCATATTTATTTATTAATCTTACCGTCCTATTGATAACTCTTTCCCCCATTAACTTCAACCAAATGCTTTGGCAAACCAGTATTTGGATCATTCCACCTAAGACCTTTACCATCAGCCATTATTATATACTTCATATTATTTAATACTCCTTAATTTTTCATAAATTCATGAATTAAATTAACAATCTTATTTGTGGACTCTCCCAAATCTTTAGATAAAAATTTATTTTTATAATTGACAAATTCATTCATAGCATAACTCCCATTTTCTATATCCCTAATTAAATCATCAGCATCTTTATAACATAATCTAGGACATTCAACTGAAATATCTAAATTAAGTCCATTATTTTTCATATATTTATCATAATCTATAATTTATAGCAATTATTATCATAACAACTGCTGAAATTAAAAATCCAATACTTGTTCCTAATGTACCACCACTTTTTAACAATCTGTCTCCAGGCATAACAAAAGCACCCCAACCTATAATACATCCAAATGCTAACGCTAAAACATTAACTGATGACAAATTTTTATTTAGTTTATTTTTATCCAAATTACTCCTCAATTACTA
>PDWI01001757.1_pt1 | contig 40752 bp, 29 predicted proteins | sample 1430891 | NCBI WGS metagenome assembly PDWI01 (sample SAMN01162508, study PRJNA174530) | Oral metagenome, whole genome shotgun sequencing project. | biome: Marine environment; feature: Marine mammal; material: Swab sample of the gingival sulcus; isolation source: swab sample of gingival sulcus... | reverse complement strand
GCCAGAACATGCAGTAGTGCCGGTATAATGGTGCCGGCTAAAAATTGTTGATAATTGAGTGAGAGATTAAACGCCATTTTGCCATTGGCCTTGATGGGTACCAACGCATTGAGGGCCTGTTCGGATTGCAATCCCATTTTTTTTCGCATACGCAGCTCGATACCGGCGGAAAAAGTGCGCACCGCATCACCCACGCCCGACTGTATCACGCCGGAATGTGTTCCGTATTGCGCATTGACAACCAATGTCACCGGACTGGGTTGTAACTGGCGGATGTGACGGGAAAAATCCCGGGGAATAATCAGTGTTGCATAAACCCTGGTTGTTTTTAAATCACCTTGCATCTCCTGGGCGTCACGGTGTCTGACGTTAACGGCAACATTGGGCGAGGCGTCAATCATTCTGATAAGCTTTCTCGACAGTGCTGAGTTGTCTTTATCCAGTATGCCGACAGGTAAATCCCGAACCTGTGAAATGGAAAAGATAAACCAGATCGAACCAATGGCGATGGCAGGTAACCACAGGAGTGTTACCCGCTCCAACGGGGAACGTTTGACCATTCGCCATTCCCATACTGCGCTTCGCCGGAAAATACGCCAGAGGCTTCGCATTACTGCCTGTTCTCCTCCGGCAGTGTAACCAATACACTAATACCTGGACGCATCCCGTCTACCGGTTTTTCCGGGCGAGCCTTGACCAAAAAGGTACGCATATCAAAGCCTTCATCACTACGAGTAGGCCGCCATGTGGCAAAATCAGGCAAAACCGCACTGGCGTAAACCCTGAATGTAATGCTACGGTCATCAAGGGCAGGAATAACCCCTTGAAAAGTATGATCAATGGCAAAATATTTCAAGTAATCCTCGCGCACATTCAACTCTAGACGCTGGTCTTGCAAATCAACAATTGTTACAACAGGAACTCCCTTGGAGATCATTTCACCGACATTGGGTACGATTTCAGCAATTTCACCGGTTACGGGGCTATCAAGCTCTATCTCCTGCTGGGCAACCAAAGCCTCATCAACAGTGGCCTGCCCATGGCGGGCCTTGGCCTTGGCAGCACTGATATCTTCTTTTCTCGCCCCCTCCCTGGCCATCAGATATTGCGCCCTTGCGGTATCATATTGTCTCTTTGAACTTAAAAATTTGGCTTGTGCTTCATCGGCTTTTTGCTGACTTAACAATCCTTCCGTTGCCAGGGCTTGTACCCGGCTCCATGTTTTTTGACTGACATCAAGACCAACTTTGGCACGCTCCATTTGCTCGGATGCCATTTGAATTTCCTGAACTCTCGCACCCGCTTCGGCCTTATCGGCCAAAGCATCGGCTGCATCCCGCATGGCTTTGGCCTGAGCAACCCTGGCGGCAATTTCGGGGCTGTCAATACGCAAAATTGGCATTCCCTTTTCGATCCGGTCATTTTCCTTGACATAAATCTGATCAACTCGACCTGAAATCTTGCTGGCAACATTGATCTCTTGCGCTTCCATTTGCCCTTGTAAAACGACAGGTTGTGGCATGGTTACCTGCAAGAATCCCTGGATAATCTTGAAGATAATAATCCCGGCTATTATCAGTAGTATCAGTATTTTTATTGACTGTTTCATTGTTCTGCCTGGTTGTTTTGTATAGCTGACGTAGGAATATAGTCGAAAAAAGCATGGATATTGCCCGTTGAGGCAAATAAATCAGCCAAAGCCACTACATATTCATAGGAGGCATTGAACCGTTGTGTGCGTGATTTCACCAGTTTGGCGTGGGCATCATTCACCTCGATAACTGTATTTAACCCCTCTTTGAGCCCCGCTCTATCCAGTTTTAGCACTTGCCTGGCAAGACTTTCCTCCCTGGCCAGGGAATGATAACGCTTTCGCGCATTGCTTACAGCCCGCCAGTTTTTTTCTACCAACAAAAGAATATCTTGCCGAGCCTGTCGGCGAAGAGCATCAATCTGATCCAATCTCGCTTGCGCGGCTTGCACCATCTTGCCCCTGTTGATCGAACTGTGCAGAGTCCATTGAGCGTTAATACCCACAACCCAATCCCTGTTTTCTCCGATTTGATGGTTAGCAAAAGCCGCAATACTGGGTTTCCGATTAGCCGCACTAAGCTCCTTCATCGCCTCGGCTTGCCTGACCCTGGCCGCAATTTTAGCAAGGGTGGGGTGAAGGGCAAGCGCTTTTTCCTGAAAGGTTGCTAAAGAGGGCAATTGATTGTCACTGACAAATAAATCCGTAGAGACAGTTAATTGTCGGGTATGCAAAAATGCGTTTAATACACTTTGGGCAAGGCGCAGGTCATCCTCGGCTTTTTCCATTTGAAACCGTGCGTCCGACAGTACTGCTTTAGCTTGCAGTCGTTCTACTTTGGAGATTGATCCGATATCCAGCATACGCTGAGCAGCATGGTCGTGTCCTTTTACTGCTTTGAGTGCCGCTTTCCGCACATCGACAATATGTTTTGCCAGTTGCACCTGAAAATAACGCCTGACAAGAGAACTGAGCAATTCTTCTTCCGTTGTGGCAATTTCGCTGCCATTGACATCGACACGACTGCCAGCATACTCCTCAATGGCTTTGATACGACCGCCAGTATAGAGTGGTAATGCCGCAGTGATATTGGCATGAGAAAAATTATCGTACCTACTGACGTTAATTTCAGAGGGAGCCTCTGCTATTCCTGCTGATCCTGCCCGTTGCAGTGATGATAAAATGGGAGCCAACTCAGGGAATTGCTGGGCGAGTTGTGACAAATCATTGCCATACTCCTGTAACCGCTCCCGCAAGGCATCGGTACTGACATCTCTGGAAATATGATAACGCCCTGCCATGCCACCAAGGTTAACAACAGGCCAACGCAAATGCTCCAATGCCTCGGCCTGCAAGTGACTGGCTTTCCAGCCCGCTTGTGCCGCCAGCAGTTTATCCGAATGGGTGAGGATATAACTGGCAGCCTGCTGAAAGGTAACAGGTTTTTTTGTATCCGGTGCCGGCACAGAAGGGTGATCAACGCCATCGTTGATATAATCGGCTCCAGACACTTTCGATTCGCTCAATGTGTTGGCAGTTACAATCATTGCCGGCTTTGATGCCCGGGTTGATGGCATTGATGCTTGTGCATAATGACAACCCGACAAGATAAACACCCCCAAGAGTCCAAGTATTTTTATATTGTCGATACAAATTGTTACCATACTTACCTCGTAAGCCTCTAAAACCCTGAACGTTCCGGCTCATAGCATGTCATAAAAATTATTTTAATCAAAACAGTTTTTGTTGCCTCAGGTGAAACAGGCACAAAAAGCTTGCCGTCCCCCTTGTTCATCATTATTGTTGATGAGCAAGCTTTTCATCTTTCATTTTTTGCCTTTTGCGGAAAACCCTCCTATTTTTCCTGATAAATTATCCTGGCTGTAGAAAGAAACTATTTCGTTTGGATCAATTTTGACGCGCTTGTTGTAATTTATACCGAACTGTGCCATGAGCCAAACGGATGATTTGGTGCACTGTAACTCACGGATTCAGATTAAGGAAAACAAAGGGCCAACAAACACTTCCCGAAAAGGACGACTGTGCGTAGAATATGGCGTTCGCCGCGGCATCAGGATCGGGCGATTTCATTTCCAACCAATCAATACACCCCTACAGGACAGTTCAGGATACGCTATGCGCGCCAGTCAATACCTTATTGCCACCTTGAAAGAAACCCCTGCCGATGCAGAGGTAATCAGCCACCAGCTCATGTTGAGGGCCGGTTTGATTCGCAAGCTCGCTTCAGGATTGTACACCTGGTTGCCGATGGGATTGCGGGTATTGCGCAAGGTGGAAAACATCATACGTGAAGAAATGGATAAATCCGGCGCACAGGAAGTTCTGATGCCCGCCGTTCAGCCAGCTGAACTATGGCAGGAATCCGGGCGCTGGTTTGCCTACGGAACCGAACTGCTGCGCCTGAAAGACCGCCATGAAAGAGAATTCTGTGTCGGCCCTACCCATGAGGAAGTCATTACCGATCTGGTACGCAATGAACTGAACAGTTACAAGCAATTGCCCGCCAACTTTTACCAGATTCAGACAAAATTCAGGGATGAGCGGCGCCCTCGCTTTGGTGTGATGCGAGCCAGAGAGTTTATTATGAAAGATGCCTACTCTTTCCATATTGACCAGGCCTCGCTGGATAAAACCTATAAGATCATGCACGCCACCTATTCCAGTATTTTCTCCCGGTTGCAACTGGATTTTCGTGCCGTTCAGGCTGACTCCGGCAGTATCGGCGGCAATTCTTCCCATGAATTTCATGTGCTGGCCGATTCCGGAGAAGATGACATTGCCTTCAGTACCGAAAGCGACTTTGCCGCCAATATCGAACGGGCAGAGGCGGTGGCACTGATTCCGGAAAAAGAAACCCCGCAAGCCACCGAAAAGGTGGCCACACCAGACCAGAGAAGCATAGAGGAAGTGGCCGGATTCCTGAATATCGATCCGGCAAAAACGGTTAAGACACTGATTGTCAGGGGTGCAGATGCAAATGTCGAAGGTGAAGATGCAAGTGCCGAAGCCGCCCCCGTAGCGTTGGTATTACGCGGTGACCACACGCTGAATGAAGTAAAGGCTGAAAAACTGGCCGGTGTCGCCAGCCCGCTGGAATTGGCCACCGATGAGCAGATTGAACGTGTCGTCGGCTGCAGACCGGGTTCAATCGGGCCTGTTGGCTTACCCATTCAGTGCATTGTAGATCGCTCGGCAGCACAGTTGATCAACTTTGTTGCCGGGGCCAACGAAGAAGGCTTCCACTATATCAACCTGAACTGGGGGCGGGACTGTGACGCAGAAACAGTCGCTGACATTCGCAACATTCAGGAAGGCGATCCCAGCCCGGATGGTCAGGGCACCATCACCATCAAGCGTGGCGTTGAAGTCGGCCACATATTCAAGCTGGGTAACAAGTACAGCTCTGCCATGAATGCCAGCGTACTGGATGAAAACGGCAAGGCAGTCGTAATGGAGATGGGTTGCTACGGAATCGGAGTCACCCGCATTGTCGCCGCAGCCATCGAACAAAACCACGATGACAAAGGCATCATATGGCCCGATGCTATCGCCCCGTTCCAGGTTGCCCTGGTTCCCCTGAATATGCACAAGTCTGAAATGGTCGCCGACAAAGCCAATCAACTGTATTCACAACTGCTAAATGCCGGGGTTGACGTCCTGCTGGATGACAGAAAAGAACGCCCGGGTGTCAAGTTTGCCGATATGGAACTGATTGGCATCCCCCATAGAATCGTTATCAGCGACCGGGGATTGAAAAACGGCCAGGTTGAGTACAAGGGCAGAGGCGACGCAGAAAACCAGGATGTTGGAGTAAATAGCATCCTGGCCTTTGTCACCGATAAACTGAACGCCTGACTTTCTCCATGAAACTACTTTCCATGAAGCCACTTTCCGTGAAACTACGACAACCATGAAACCACGACAGGTGAAACCGGCCAGCCTGGCCGGAAAACCTGGCTGTAAAAAAACCAAAGTGGCATTTGCCCTGCCGCTTTGGTTGACTGCATGGTTACCGGTTTTTTTCTGTTTTCTGTATTTACTGGGGAACATCCCGTCAGCGTTCGCATCCGAACAAAAACCTGACAAGGAACTGGTTTCCCTGCTCAAAAAAACAGTGAATGATTCATCGAGCTTTAATGACCGGTGGGATGCAGAGGTCTGGCTGCTAGATATCTCAACCCGCCTGAAAAAGTATGTCAAAAACCCGAAAAAACGCTTTTCCATGCTGAAGTTGATTCATCAGGAAGCAACAAAAGCCGGGCTGGAACCTGAACTGGTGCTATCCGTAATTCATGTTGAAAGTCTTTTTGACCAATATGCGATTTCACGGGTGGGTGCTCAGGGTCTTATGCAGGTCATGCCGTTCTGGAAAAAGGAAATTGGCCGCCCTGAAGACAACCTGACCAATGTCGCCACCAATTTGCGCTATGGCTGCACTATTCTGAAGTATTATATGAATAAGGAAAAAGGTAACCTGACACGCGCCCTGGCTCGATACAATGGCAGCACAGGCAAAACCTGGTACCCCGAAAAAGTGCTCAACGCCTGGGACAAATACTGGTTCGTCAAACATATCTAGCCAAGCGGATGAGCGTCACCCTACCCCGCGCCACACTACAGCTTTACCACCTGCTGAAATTTGTTGTTATCATCAAAATAGATTTCAAAGGTACCGACAATTCCGGCATGGGTAATAAACCGGTGCAGAATACTGACAGGAAACTGCACCCGTTTACCCTGACGCGTCACAGCACTGACCCGGCTGACACCGTGATAATAACGCTCCAGTTCTTCGGGCGAAATGGTTAAATCAACGATCAGGCTTTTCATCGGCAGGTTCCCGAATAGTTTATAAATTAAAAAGGCAAACCACTTACAGTTCATTATAATTCAATGAGTCTATCAGAGATTGTAAACGCCAGGCGTGGCGTTAGCCCTAAAATGGCAATCAAGCTGGCTAAAGCCTTTGGTGGCAGCGCAAAAAGCTGGTTGGGAATGCAAATGGCATACGATTTGTGGCAAGCAGAGCAGGAGTACACCGCTGACGATATGCAGGCGTTTGAGCCTGCGGTCTGACACGCACCCTGCCCTGTGTGGCAACCGATCCAGGTATTGCTATTGTCACTACCCTGTATATACTTCGCCTTATACTGTACTGGAGGATTCCTATGAAAGCAGCCAGCTTCCAATTCGACGAAAGAACCACCCGGCTTATTGATGATCTTAAGGAAAGCAGCCATGCTTCTTCCCGGACAGAAGTGTTAAGAAAAGCACTTTATTTGCTGGATTTAGCCTCTAAAGCACAAGCGGAAAACAAGCACCTGGTGATAAAGGGTGCTGACGGTGAGCCTGAGAAAGAGATTCTAATGTACTAAATCAAGGAGCGAAAAATTTACGCTTACCAATAATGCCTCAAAAGAAATATTTGAATTCGAAAAATGTGCAATTGGACCATAGCGCACATAAGGCTACATCTAAAAAGTATTCTGTATGCTATTTGGCCCATGACATAGATGTGCCTATGAACATCGGCAGCTTCTTTAGAATTGCTGATGCTTTAGGAGTTGAAAAGATATTTCTGACAGGGAAATCAACAGTTCCGCCAAACCCGAAAATTAAAAAAACGTCAAGAGCGACTGAGAAGTATGTTGAGTACGAGTATCAAGAAGATCCCGTTCTGGTTATAAACAACCTGAAGGAGGCGGGGTACAAAATAGTCAGCCTGGAAATAACATCGGCCAGCATCGATTTTAAAGACTTCCATTTCGGTAATGAAGAGAAGATATGCCTGATTTTAGGATCGGAAAATAGTGGGGTCTCCCAAGAGCTTCTTGATGCTTCTGACACGTCGATACACATTCCAATGTTGGGTAACAACTCATCCATGAACGTGGCTAATGCCTGCGCTATCGGAACCTACGAACTTATAAGGAGATACTCAAATTGAGGTGGTCTGATAGAACTGACATGGTCAAGCAAATCTGTCCACCCCGGTTAAGCAGTTTTTTCATCTGCATCATTTCACTTTTATACCGGGCCGGACTCTCGTACCCGAGGTATGAATGACATCCTGGTCTGAGCGGTTACACAACTCTTACACTGAATATAATCACAAAAAACAAGGGATACCCTTTCGCAATAAACGAAACGGTACCCCTCACAATTAACCTGAAAAAACGGCTCGCCAGAGCCGTTAACAAAGAGAGCTAGGACGCCTCCCCTCCCGGTGCCGCATAGGTTGTGCTCTGGGCAAGGTCAAGCAGTTCCCGCAGTGCTACCGAATACACGGCAAATTCCGGGCTTTTTGTCGCTTTGATCTCGGTGCACATTTGCTGCCATCGACCAATAAGCTCTTCATGGTGATCCATCCATACCTTGAGCCTTTCGGCGATGTTGTCAGGTGCATTTTTCATTCTGAGCACACCGACGGTCAACGCCCGCTGCTGCCAGTCCAGGTCTTCCCTGAAGGTTTCCCTGGCCAGCGCCTGCCAGTGCGAGGAGGGTTTCAACAAATTCAGTTGGACAGAGAACCAGCCCAGGTCGAGGGCATCACCCAGAGAATAATAGGTATGTGCCACTTCGGTTATTCCGGTTTGGGTCAACTCGTGTGCCTCGATAATACCCAACGCGGAGTACAGGTAATTGGCTCCGGCAACGACGCTGGCCAGATCATCCGGAATGCCTTCGGACAAATAGCGGTCATAGCGTTCCTGCCATTCTGTTTTTTGCTCGCCGATCAGGAAACCGGGAAGGTTTTCGCTGATTTCCTTAATGCCTGCGGCGAAGTTGCCCATATTGGAAACCACATTGAGTTCACTGCGACGGTTTCTCAACAACCAGCGACTTGCCCGGCGCGTCAAACGCATCAGTTCCGACATCATTTCCATCTGTGTCTCACTGGATATGTGATAATCGAGCGCTTCAATTTTGCACCAGTAGGACTCCAACTGAAATACTTCTCTGGCAATAATGTAGGCCAGTGCGACCGCAGAAACAGATGCACCGGTAGACTGTCGCAAACGGTCAACAAAGGTGATCCCCATGTGGTTCACCATGTCGTTGGCGATTTGTGTCGCGATTATTTCCCTCCTCAGTTTGTGAGAGAGCAGTGGTTTTGCATAATTCCTGACCAACTGTTCAGGGAAGGCAGCATCAATTTCTTTAGCAAGCGATTCTTCATCGGGCAGTTTGCTTGCACTCAGCTCTTCTTTCATATCTCCCTTGACATAGGAGATAAGCACCGACAGTTCAGGCCGTGTCAAACCACCGCCTTTGGACTTTCGCTCTATGACAGTTTCATCGTCGGGAATAAACTCAAGCTCGCGATTCAGTTTCCCCGAGGATTCCAGGCTATCTATCAGCCTCCTGTATTCTTCTATACGTGGTGACACTTCGAGACTGGCAATGCTGATCGCCTGGGTTTGCCTGTAGTTGTTCTTCAGAACCAGATCGGCCACTTCATCTGTCATGTCAAAAAGAATTTGATTGCGTTGCTTTTGTGTCATATCTCCATTGGCAACAATGGCGTTAAGCAGTATCTTGATATTCACTTCGTGATCCGAACAATCGACACCACCGGCGTTATCAATAAAGTCTGTGTTACACCGGCCACCGTTTAACGCAAATTCTATCCGCGCTCGCTGGGTGACTCCCAGATTGCCGCCCTCACCGATCACTTTACAGCGTAACTCATTGGCGTTGATCCGCACTCCGTCATTGGCTTTATCGCCCACATCCGCATCGGTTTCATAAGATGCCTTGACGTAGGTGCCGATCCCGCCAATCCACAGCAGATCCACTTCGGATTTCAATATGTAGGAAATCAGCATATTAGGAGGGACACGATCGGCTTTGATTCCAAACCGTTTTTTGATTTCCGGAGTCAGAGTAACCGACTTGACTGAACGGGAGAATACGCCACCACCTTCGGAGATAAGGGACGAATCATAATCAGCCCAGGTTGACCGGGGCAATTCAAACAACCGCTTTCTCTCCAGATAGCCTTTGGCAGGATCGGGGTCAGGGTCGATAAAGATATGCATATGGTTAAAGGCTGCCACCAGTTTGGTATGGGGAGACAGCAACATCCCGTTTCCGAATACATCTCCCGACATATCCCCTATGCCGATCACTGAAAAAGGTTCCTGTGCCGTGTTGATTCCCATCTCCCGAAAATGTCTTTCAACAGAAACCCAGGCACCTCGTGCGGTAATACCCATTTTCTTATGGTCATATCCGTTACTGCCACCGGACGCGAAGGCATCACCCAACCAGAATCCGCGCTCCAGAGCAATGCCATTGGCGATGTCAGAGAATGTAGCCGTACCCTTGTCGGCAGCGACAACCAGATAATAGTCATCTTCATCATGGCGCACGACCTGCGCGGGTGGCACCACTTCTTTTTCAACCAGATTATCTGTGATATCCAGCAGGCCGTTGATAAAAACCTTGTACGACTCGATGCCTTCCTTGACAAATGCCTCCCGGTCATCCTCGGGCAGTTGCTTGGCTACGAATCCACCCTTGGCTCCAACCGGAACAATAACCGCATTTTTTACTTGCTGGGCTTTGACCAGACCCAACACTTCGGTTCGGTAGTCCTCATACCTGTCAGACCATCGCAACCCGCCGCGTGCCACCTTGCCGCCACGCAAATGAACCCCCTCGATGCGCGGGGAATACACAAAAATTTCAAACATGGGCAGGGGTAAAGGCATCTCGGGAATGGTACGGGGACTGATTTTGTAGGAAACATAGGATTTGGGGTTGCCATCCGCATCAAGCTGGTAGAAGTTGGTTCTCAGGGTGGCCTGCATCAATTCCATATATCGACGAAGCACCCGATCTTCACTGATGTTGGATACCTCCTCCAGAGCCGCATTGAACTCTATCTCGATTTTCTGCCGGACAGCCTCACTTTTCGCCGGGCTAAGATTTTTTTCGGGGTTAAAGCGGTTTTCAAAAAAGTCCCACAACAATCTGGTAATATCAATATGAGTCGATAGCGTCTGCGCGATAAACTCCTGGGAATTGCTGATCCGGATTTGCCGCATATAACGGGCATAGGCCCGGAACATGGCTATTTGGCGCCAATCCAGATAGGCGCCAAGCACCAGCAAGTTGAAATTGTCATTCTCCGCGTCGCCCAGCAGTACACGCTGAAACAAGTCTTCAAATATCGTCCTGATTTTATGAATATCGACATTTTTCTGCGAATACGATGTCAGCGTAAAGTCATGGATCCAGGTTACATTGCCGTTGCGTCCCTTAATTTCGTAGGGGTGCTCGCCAATCACTTTCAAACCGAGGTTTTCGAATACCGGTAATACATCGGATAAGGGCAACTGCCTGGCACTGTGGAACAGCTTGAAGTGCAGTACACTTTCATCTTCTTCCAGCGCACGGTAAAAACTCATCGCCAGCTTGCGACCATCGTCGAGCGAATGAATATGATCCAGATCGATAACAGCCCGACGGGGAGAAAACACTTCCTTGTAACTGGCCGGAAAGGCATTCTGGTAGAGATGGATAAGCTCATTGGCCGCCTCCTCGCCATGAGCTTCGTATAATGCCTCCTGCAACCCGTCCTTCCAGGATAGAGCGACCTCGATAATACGTTTTTGCAATTCCGCCACATCAACCTGACGATTATCAGAAGGCTGAACACGAAGATTAAACTGGGTACGCGCAAGCACTGATTCCGAGAAATAGGTGGTAAATTCGACATCAACCGCTTCCAGCGCTTCGGTAAGAATTGCCTCTGTTTTTAACCGCAAATCAGTGCTGTAGATTTCCCGCGGTACGAACACGAGTGCACTGTAAAACTGGCTGTAGGCATCCTCTCTGATAAACAGGCGGATCTTTCTCCTTTCCTGGATATACATGATACCCATAGCCACTTCAAACAAGTCATCCACATCGATCTGAAACAGATCATCTCGCGGAAAAACCGCCAAAATCTGATTAATCTCCTTTAGACCATAATCCTGCTCACCGTAACCTGAACGCTGCAACACAGCCCGGGTTTTCTGGCGCACTATGGGGATACTGCTATGCCTCTGGTTATACACATCTGCCGTGTAAAGCCCGAGAAAGCGTTTCAGACCAACCACTTCGCCCTCACTGTTGAATTTGGCGACCGAGATATAATCGGGATAGGCCGGCCGATGTACGCGTGAGCGCTGGGCAGATTTGGCAAAGGTAAATATCTCTTTTTTAAGCAGGTGTTCCTGGGTTTTTCGGGGTAGCTCGCTCAGCATGACTTGCGCCCGCAGTTCGTTGTGACTTCTTAAAATCCCCAGTTCCGACTTGTTGACACGAGTGATTTCAATATCATCACCGACGGTTTTAAAGTCATATTCGTCATATCCGAGGAAGGTAAAGTGATCGTCCACAACCCAGGCCACAAAGTCGAGTGCCTCCTGAATATTTTCCTTGCCCAGAGACTTCGGCGCTTTGTTGATACCCTCCACCAACTCCATCGCATGGTTGCGCATCTGCGGGTAATCGCCCACGGCCACCCTCACTTCACCGAGCACTGTGGTGATCGCCTCGCTGAGAGACTCCAGCGCTTCCGCGTTGTTGCGACGATCTACTTCCACATAAATCACCGCTTCCGCATTCTCTGGCGAACAGTCACTATCACCGCGACTTAGCACCCTTTTCAGTTTTCCTGAACGGGTGCGGTCACAATTGATCACAGCATGATGGATAGAGTGAACCGTCAACTCCTGGCTGTTAATGACCATACGAATGGAATCAACCAGAAACGGGATATTGGGGTGTATCACCGCGACAATACTGTGGGTAGACTGCCAGCCATTTTCCTCAAGATCCGGATTGAATACCCGGATTTTGGGGTGTGCATGTTCAAATTGTTGAAGAAAGCTCCAACAGGAAAGAATGGCACCGTAAATATCATCGAAACGCCTGCCTGCGGCTTCCTCAATCGGCAGGTTCTCAAGGTACACGGAGGTGAAATGGGAAACCTCGGCTGCAACCGTTGCAGGTAATTTTTCGTTGAAAGCTGAAACCAACGCACTAAAAAACTCTTTTCTATCGACCGAATTGACCAGTTTCATTGTAAAAGTACTCTTATTTTGATTATTAGTTTTTTATTTTCGTTATGTTGATCAGGCAACCTGTTAATAATATATCAATAACAGGTCTTCGGTTACCTTTTGTTTCACCAAAGGCATACCCGGGCCTCCTGACGAGAAAAAGTCATAACCAGGTAATCCATTCTAAATCATTCTTAATGCGGATTTTAAGTTGCCGGGCTGCCTTTTGTGTCATTATACTCGCACAACCCACCCATACCCGGATAGACAGCAAACCATGACTCATAGGGAAGACTTTGCACAGCTTGGTCAGTATTTGTCTGACAATATCATAGGCCAGTCACACCTTGTTAATCGCCTGTTAATCGCCCTGTTAGCCGACGGGCACTTGTTGGTAGAGGGTGCCCCGGGATTGGCCAAAACCAGGGCGATCAAGGATTTATCCCGAAAGATTGAAGGTAATTTCCAGCGTATTCAGTTTACCCCGGATCTTCTTCCGTCAGACATAACCGGCACAGAAATCTACCGGCCTGAAGATGGCTCGTTTCAGTTCCAGCACGGCCCCATCTTCCACAATCTCATTCTGGCCGATGAAATCAACCGGGCACCGGCAAAAGTACAATCGGCATTGCTGGAAGCCATGGCAGAAAGACAGGTCAGCGTGGGCAAGAACACCATGGCTCTGGATGAGCTGTTTCTGGTCATGGCCACCCAGAACCCGATTGAACAGGAAGGCACCTACCCTCTGCCCGAGGCCCAGCTTGACCGTTTTTTAATGCATGTAAAGATTGACTACCCCGATGTGGATGCAGAGCGACAAATTCTCAAGCTGGTGCGTGCCGAGACCATTGACCCGATCACTCAAACCAAGGAAGACGACCTCGTCAACCAGGCCTCCATTTTTGCCGCCCGAAAAGAAGTGGCCGAAATCTATATGTCCGGGGCAGTGGAGGAATATATCGTCCAGTTCATTATCGCAACCCGGCGCCCGGACAACTACAGCGACGATCTTCGCAAATGGATAGATTATGGTGCCAGCCCGCGCGGAACCGTTTCCCTTGACCGATGTGCACGAGCCCATGCCTGGCTGGCAGGTAAGGATTTTGTCAGCCCCGATGATGTGCAGGCCATTATCCATGATGTACTCCGACATCGATTGCTTATCACCTATGAAGCAGAGGCCGAAGGATTGACTACCGACGACATTATCAACGAGCTGATTCGTCTGGTACCAGTCGGCTGACAGCGAAATTCAACGATCTTCGCAATACTCAACAATCATCGCAGTATTCAACGATAATGAAACAGTACAAATCACAACAGAAACCACCCGGCAGCCAGGCGATTGAACGGGCCTACTGCTCGATGGATGACCTGATGCGATTGCGATTCGATGCCAGGGCGCTGCAAATGCCTTCGGCGAAGCGAGGGATACGCCAGCAAACCGGGCAACATCGCTCCAGATTCAGGGGCCGGGGCATGGAGTTTGCCGAGGTGCGAGTTTATCAGCCGGGTGATGATGTAAGAAGTATCGACTGGCGGGTTACTGCAAGACGAAAAACACCACACACCAAACTGTTTCACGAAGAGCGGGAGCGACCGGTATTCATTGTTTGTGACCAGTCCATATCGCAGTTTTTTGGTAGCCAAAAGGCCTTTAAATCGGTGATTGCTGCGGAGGTTACCGCCTTATTGTCCTGGGCGGCACTATTTTACGGGGACAGGGTGGGTGGAATCGTCTTCTCGGACAGTCGCCATTATGAGATAAAACCCACAAGAAACAGAAATTCCGTTATGGGCCTGATCAAGGCACTCGAACAATACAACCAGGTTTTATCTGCCGACCTGGATACTGCCTTTCCCGAAATGGATCTCAACAAGGCACTGCAGGAAGCGAGGCGAATCAGCAAGCCTGGCGCCCTGATTTTTATTATCAGCGACTTTCAGGACAGCAACGAGAACACCAGACGCACTCTGCATCAACTGGCTCAACACAGTGAGCTGGTTGCCATTCAGGTTTATGACCCGATTGAGCTGGAACTGCCCCCTCCCGGTATTTACCCGATAAGTAACGGGCAGGATATAGCCATGATACGAACCGACGACAAAGCGTTTCGTCGTGAATACGAAAGTGCGGCACAGGAACAACAGCAGCTGATCAAGGATATCTGTGACAGTGCGACCACTCCGCTTATTTCCCTGTCAACCCGGGATGACCCGGTTCGTATTCTCAAACACGGCTTTTTTCTGCGTCAGGACAGATGCTAACCCATGAACACACAACCCGCAATTGAACCGTTACAAGCTATTGACCCGGCAAAAGTAGAAGCTGCTCTGGCAAAATTGAAAGATATCCAACTCCCGGAACCGGTAAGCTGGTGGCCTTTGTCAACCTGTACCATTGCTGCCATTGTTACCCTGTTGATGCTATTGATCGCCCTCGGCCTGTTCGCCTGGTTCCGGAAGAAAAACCGGTGGCGGCGATCAGCGTTAAAACAACTGGACGAGATTATAAAAACACATGGCACTCCAGCGACAGACAATACCGGGCGCGAACTGCAAGCCAACCGGCTTCAATCCACCGCCGAGGCGTGCAACACACTGGTAAAGGCATTGGTGATACAGCGGCAACCCTTTATTGCAAAAAAATACGGGGCAAACAACCCTGTAACCGACCCCGCCAGTCTTTCAGGAGAGTCCTGGGTCAACTTTCTTGAAGGCGTTTATGCCGATTGCAAACCGGCCAGGCCGGGGCTTGATCTGTCTGCACTATCAGAAGCAGGTTATCAGCCCTCGCCGACCTATGAATGCCAACACCTTTTTCACCAACTCAAGCAATGGATCCGGTGCTGCCCATGAGCTCTTTGACGTTTCACTGGCCCTGGCTGCTGTTACTTCTGCCACTGCCCTTACTGTTTACGCCCCGCTCCAATCAGCAGGATCCGCGTGCCAACGCTGCCCGCGTTCCTTTCTACCAGGCAATGATTTCAACTTACCATCCGGGCAGTTCAGAACAAGTCAATTCGTCAATTCGGCGCAAGCTGCTGCTGTTCCTTTCCTGGCTATGCCTGATTACAAGCCTGACCCGCCCGGTACATATCGGTGACCCTGTGGAAGTTGCGTTATCCGGGCGAGACCTGATGCTGGCAGTCGATATATCGCCTTCGATGAAAGAAAAGGACATGGTTATAGAAGGGTTTCAGGTCAATCGCCTGGAAGCGGTCAAATCTGTTGTCGGTCGATTTATCAAACAGCGGGAAGGAGATCGTGTCGGGCTGATTCTTTTCGGTTCACAACCCTATGTTCAGTCACCTCTGACCTTTGATCGACAGACCGTCAACACCCTGCTGGCAGAATCCATGCCGGGGATGGCTGGCCGGGCAACGGCAATAGGCGATGCTATCGGGCTGGCAGTAAAACGGTTACGAGGCCGCCCTGCCGAAAGCCGGGTTCTGATTCTGCTTACTGATGGAGCGAACACGGCAGGCGAAATTCCGCCAATCCAGGCCGCCCAACTGGCAGCCAAAGAAGGAATTAAAATATATACCATTGGCATGGGAGCGGAACAAGGGGCAAGAAGGGGATTGTTTTCAATCAGGCCGTCCTCGGACCTGGATGAGCATACGTTGAAAGAAATCGCCCGGCTGACCTCGGGCGAATACTTGCGCGCACGCAGCGCCCCCGAACTGGAGCTGGTGTATGAAGCCATCAACCAGTTGGAGCCGACAGAACGGGAAGCCAAAGTCTATCGACCTGAAAAGGAACTTTATTTCTGGCCTCTGACCGGCGCACTCGTGCTGTTGGGGGTTCATGTTGCCACCCGACTGCGATGGAGGAGACGCCAGGATGGATAATTTTGTTGAAGGAGTACTCAACTTCCACTTTCTTCGTCCCTGGTGGTTGCTTTCAGGCATTGCAGCCCTGTTGTTACCCTTGCTTTTTCGCTTGAAGCATCAGGGTGGTTCCGATTGGGCAGCAACGGTTTCTCCTGCCCTGCTCCGGCACCTGGTAAAAAATTCGACCCAAAAGGCAAACCGAAAATCTCTCGGCCTGATTAGCCTGGTATTCGCTATCACTGCATTTTCTCTCAGCGGCCCCACCTGGGAAAAGGTAGACAAACCCCTGCTCAAGCGATCGGATAATCTGGTTATCGTGCTCGACCTGTCCCTTTCCATGTATGCAACCGATTTACCTCCAAACCGGATTACACGGGCAAAACAGAAGATTCAGGATTTGCTGGCACACAGAAAAGAAGGCAACACTGCATTGATTGTTTACTCGGCTGGCGCTCATGTTGTGACCCCCCTGACCGATGACCGGCGAACGATCGAGTCCATGTTACAGGCACTTGAGCCTTATATTATGCCGGCGGCTGGCAGTGAACCCCAAACGGCGATAACAAAGGCCGTACATCTTCTCGGCCAGGGGCCTGCGGGTAAAAAGCAGATTCTTTTGATCGCTGATGATATCGAGCCTCGGCAAATTGCGTCGGTTACCGATGAACTGGATGGCATTGAACTCTCGGTTCTGGCAGTCGGCACCGAGGCCGGCGGCCCCATTGACCTTCCCCGGAGTGGTTATCTCAAAAACAATAACGAAGTCATTATTGCAAAAACACACTTCGATCGACTGAAAGAGCTGGCTGAAAAAGGCAGGGGTGATTTCTCAAGGATGACCCTGGATAACAAGGATCTGGAACGCCTGCATGTTGATGGCTCGTCTGATGGTTCGCTTGCCAGTGATACGGCAAATACAGGCGAAATGACCACACCCGATTTCGTTGACTGGAAGGACAGAGGCTATCTTTTTGCCCTGTTACTGGTGCCACTGGCCCTGGTCGCCTACCGCAAGGAGTTGCTGATGGTGCCTGTCGCACTGATTCTACTGTCACAACCGCAACCCGTTCAGGCGGATCAGGAAGCCCGGGAAACTTACTCGGAGAATTGTTTCCTGAATAAAAACCAGCAAGCCATGGCTCACTTCGATAACCAACAGTTCAAACGAGCGGCAGACTTGTTTGAGAACAGCCAATGGGCGGCGGTGGCGCACTATCGAGCGGGCAACTACGAACAGGCGGACAAATTGCTGACACAGGACACCTCCACCGACAATCTTTACAATCTGGGCAACACTCTGGCCTTCTTACATCGGTTTGAAGAAGCCATACAGGCCTATACACAGGCCCTGGAACAGAAGCCGGATTTCGAACAGGCGGCATATAACAAAAAAATCATTGAGGATCTGCTTGCAGAGCAGCAGACTGAGCAGGATAAACAGGAAGACCCGCAGCAGGACAATTCAGAAGGCGACCAACAAGACGATCAAAAAAATAATCAGGAAGGCAATCAGAAAGGCAATCAAAGAGACAAACAGGAAGGCGGTCAGCAACAGAAAAACGATCAGCAGTCGGGCCAGGGCGATGGTCAGAATCAGGATGGACAAAGCCGGAATCAACAGGGTCAGGACGGCCAAAACCCGCAGTCTTCCAGCGAAAACAGGTCACAGAATCAAAACGCCGACGGCGGTCAATCTCAAGGGCAGCAGTCTCAGGGACAACAATCTCAGGGACAACAATCTCGGGAACAGCAAGCACAGTCAGAACAAGGTCAAAACGCTGACTCTCGGAAAGCAGAAGGCCAGAATGGTGAACAATCAGAAAATCGGGAAGAAAAGCAGCAGGCTCAGGTACAACCAGGCTCGGAACAGGGCGAAGAAGGAGCAGGACAAACCGGTTTGAGCACCGCCGATCCTCTGTCAGACGAGGAGTCCCGGGCATTTGAGCAATGGATGCGAAGGGTTCCCGATGACCCGTCCGGACTATTGCGCAGAAAGTTCGCACAACAATTCGAGCAAAGCAACAACCAGGAACTACAAAAGGAAAACCGACCGCTATGGTAACTACATCACAACCACGTTCGACCGTAGGTGTCATCACCCGCCTGTTACTGGCAGGCTTCCTTACTTTGGTATCAGGCACGTCAGCATCAGGCGAGCTGACCGTATCCATCGACAGAAACCAGGTGTATCTCAACGAAACCTTTGAACTCAGAGTCAACGGCGAAGTTGATTTCAAATTCGATTTCGGCAGCCTGCTCAACTTCAACAGCCTCGATATCCCGGAGCCTGACCTGACCGAACTGAGTAAAAACTTTGACATTGTCAATCGCCAGCAACAATACAATATACGATCGGTGAATGGTAAGAACACAGCACAAATTACCTGGGTTTACGAACTCATGCCAAAAACAGAAGGTACCACGGTCATTCCCGCACTCAGCTTCAAAAATCAGGTATCAAAACCCGTTCCAATCACCGTCCTGCCGGCGAGCAAGAAGCAGAACAATTCCGGAGAACCGCCATTGGTATTTGTGGAAACCGAGCTGGACAAGAACGAAGCCTGGATTCAGGAACAGATTATCCTTACTGTCCGGCTCTACCATCTGAACGCCCGCCCCTCCGGCGACCTGGAATCACCCGAGTTGCCAGATGCCATAGTGGAAAAACTCGGAGAAGGCGTTAACACCTATCGGATGCGATACAACCGACGCTATGATGTCATCGAGCGGAAATACGTCATTTTTCCTCAAAAAAGTGGGAAACTGGAGATTCCGGCGCTTTCTTTCAAAGGCAGAGTGGTTGACCAGCGAAAACGAAAACGACGATATACCACACAAAGATCCGAACCCGCCTCCGTTACCATCAAACCAATCCCGACCCAATTTACCGGCTCAACCTGGTTGCCCGCGCTGGCCATCGAGTTGACGGAAAATTTTTCTGCCCCGATCGATCAGATAAAACAGGGTGATTCTGTTACCCGAACCCTTCATTTGACAGCAGTAGGACTGCTCGGTTCCGCCATTCCCGACCTGGATATCGGTCAACCCCAAGGGCTGAAGGCCTACCCGGAGCCACCCGAACGAGAGTCCACCCGACACAGTTCCGGTGTCCAGTCCACCTATACTGAATCCGTTGCTTTGGTCGCCGTTAATCCGGGCGAAGCCTGGCTCCCTGAAATCCGTATTCCCTGGTGGGATACCGTCAACAATGTGCAGCGAGAGGCCATTATTCCGGCCCGCAAGCTGATCGTTGCCCCTGCCGGAATCACCGCTCAAACACCTTCACCCGACCAGGCAGGCTACCGTTCACCCGACAACTCGTTCCCCGCCACAGAAACAACCGGGGAAACCGCATCAAACCATGAAACAGGAGCCAATACACCAACTACATCCGGCATATGGAAACTGATTGGCCTGTCCACAACCGCGCTCTGGATAGTCACATTGGGGGTGCTGGTTTACCTGATTAAAAACGGGTCACCAATCAGGGCAACCCGGCAACCCGGCCCCATACAACATCCGGTTTATTCAAAAAAAGAGATGATAAAGGCTGTGAGACAGAAGCGACCAAACGCCTTGCAGCAGATTGTTGCCTGGGCACAGGGCACCCTGCCAAACAGCAGTATTGACAGTATTCAGGACGTGATACAGCATTACTCATCCAACGAGGAATTGGCGGAGGCTATCAGGCAATATGAGAAGGCTTTGTTCAGCAAGGAATCAGACCGGGCCATTCCAGACCAGGTCACTGAAACACTGATCAGGCAACTCAAATCACTGGATGCGCATTCTCACAGCAACAGGCCAAACCCGGATGACCTGACGAATCTCTACCCCGCCTGAGTGTGGGGGTATCCGTATCCGCTTGCGTCTGCGTGGGTAGTCTGTGCTGGAAGCGTCTTTGGCATGGATGCCAAAGTCGAGCCAACAGGGATGTATTCACGGCGTCTTCCAGCACAGACTACCCACCCAGGCGTGGGCGGATACGGGGTTCAGGCACTGACTGAAAAACGGGGAGTATCAGCGACATCAAACAAGTGAGTTTGCCCATTCCCCTGCGCCAACTCCTGAACCGACTGCTTGACACGATCAAAGCGTAACGAAATGTCATTCAACCCGTTGTGCTCGCCGCTCTCGCTGACAATTGAATCAAAAAGACTATTTTTAACGCCATAAGTATCAGACAGCTTCATTACGTTATCCACATAGTCCAGGGTAGGCGCATTGGTGCTTAACCTCGAATAGGCAGCTTTCATGGCCCGGTTATTGTTCAGGTCGTCAGTGATTCGCTGTTTCAAGGGTTCGGGTACATGCCCTTCAAGTTTCAGATTTCCCAGAATATCCGAGGTAACCTGTAGCCGTGTTCTGCCGGGTAGCTGATATTCGGCAATTTTGTTCCTCAATGTTTCTTTGATGTAGGCGATATCCTGCCCCACGTTCTGCTTATATTCATTGAGTTTGATTCGGGGAGGTTGGGTATAGTCAATATTTCGATGAAGCCTGACCATATCTTCCGGCAGAATTGATTTAGCCTGATCTTCCCTGGCAGTCGCTACACCGGCTGTCTGCCCGGGTGAACCGGCTCTGGTGCGGGCAGGCTCCTGAAAAGCCGTTCCATAGGCGCGTGATGGATCCAGTAATGCCATTGTTGTTATCCCCCTGAACGCTAAAAAATCGTCGTCACAGAAGAACAAGCAATGAACGAGCCAAGTTTGAAATACGCACCTGGCACAAATGAAAAGCTTACCGGAAAATTCAGGTCAGTCCGACCGGAAATGCGAAAACTGAAAGCGAATCAGTCAACGCTGAACGGCTCGGGATCACCTTTGCCTTCTCGAATTACAATGGGTGTTTCATCCACCAGGTTAACCACAGTGGTTGGCTCAAAACCACAAAACCCACCATCAATGACCAAATCCAACTCATGCTCAAGCACTTGCCGGATTTCATAGGGATCAGTCATAGGTTCAGTTTCACCGGGCAAAATCAGGGTGCTGCTCATTAACGGTTCACCCAGTTCTTCCAATAGTGCCAGTGCAATCCTGTTGTCCGGTACTCGAAGCCCGATTTCTCTTCGTTTGGGGTGCAGCAAGCGCCGTGGCACCTCATTTGTGGCTTTCAATATAAAGGTATAGGCTGCCGGAGTGTGATTTTTGATCAATCGGTATTGGGTGTTACTGACTTTGGCGTAGGCAGACAAGTCAGACAAGTCCTTGCAAATAAGCGTAAAATTGTGTTTGTCATCCAGCCGTCGTATTCGACGTATACGATCTGTCGCTTTTTTATCACCAATGCGACATCCGATGGCATAGGCTGAATCGGTTGGATAAGCAATCACTCCTCCTTCATTGATAATTTCCACCGCCTGATTAATCAGTCTTTTTTGAGGATTATCAGGATGTACCTGAAAATACTGACTCATGATCGCGAACCTCCCATACAGTTTGGTGAATCGGGTAAAGACTTGCCAGATTGTTCCCACTCGTCCGGAGTAAAGAGCTGAAGCGCCAGCGCATGAACGCCATTTTGCATTTCTTCCTCCAAAACCCGATACACTGATTGATGGCGTGCCACCTTTCTTTTTCCATCAAAATCCGGGCTGACAACCACCACCTTGAAGTGAGTTTCCGAGCCGGCAGGAACATTGTGCGTGCCACTTTCATTAATGACATTCAATACATGAATATCGAATGCGTTTTGGAGCTTGTCAATTATTCTTCTTTGAACATCCATAGAACCGGATCAGCCATGATTACCCTTACCCAAACAGGCAGCCAGTTTAATTCTTTTAGCCCGGGCATACCATAGGCAGCCAAAGCTATTTATTACCATCAACGCGGATTTTTTACCCGAGGGCTGAAAAACCTGGCTGTCAGGCATATAGCGCAGTGAGCTGGCAGCCCGCATTATTAGTAGTACCATCATTAATGGTACCGGCATTAATAGTTCCAGCATTAGTAGTACCAACAATACTGGTCTAAACTGAACGATAACGAAAAGCAACAAAAGCATCAATGACGGCAAGGGTTCATCGTGAGATGATGGTTCAGGGCAACCGCACAGCGAGCGACACTACCCTTGTTTCGGCACTCGTTTCATAGTCTTGCAAAAACCGGCGAGATACGATGAGGGCAAACCATGAAAATAGCATTACTGGAAGATGAGCTCGACCAGGCAGAAAACCTGAAACAGTTGCTCTGCGAGAAAGGCCACGTTTGTGAGCACTTCGCCACCGGACAATCCTTTTTGTATGCGGTCACTCACAACAGTTACGATTTGCTGATCATGGATTGGCAACTCCCCGATGCCGAAGGGCCGGATATACTCAGGCAAATCCGGCAACAGTTAAACTGGCATGTACCCGTATTGTTTCTTACCCAGCGGGATCAGGAGGAGGATATTGTGCACGCACTGGAGTCGGGAGCGGATGATTATCTGGTGAAGCCTCCCCGGCCTGCTGAATTGCTTGCCCGGCTTTCCGCCTTGTTAAGACGCGGCGGCACAGATGAACAGGAGGTGGACAAGGTAAAGCGAGGCCCGTTTGAACTGGATATGAAAAGTCGTTCCATTTCCTGCCACGGCCAGGGTGTCTCCCTGACGGATAAGGATTTTGAGTTGACTGCATTTTTATTCCAGAATATCGGACGATTGTTATCGCGGGAATACCTGCTGGAAAGTGTCTGGGGCATAAACGGGAGTGTTAACACGCGGACGGTAGATACCCACATGAGTCGCCTCCGCAGAAAACTCAAAATCAACCCCGAAAACGGGTTCCGTATACGAACTGTCTATCAACACGGATACCGGCTTGAAGAAGTGAATGAAAACAATTCAGAATAAAAAAAACATACAGAATGAGAACTATGCAAAAAGAAGCGCCGATGTGAACAGGGCGTCGGTACGCTTGCCTCGTTCGCTTTCCGCGAGTCTTGTTTTTCTGCTGATTTTTGTCACTATCCTGGCTGCACTGCCAACGGACGCACTTGCAGACACGTTGCGTATCGCACGAGCCGACTCAGGCCAGAACGACCGTTCATACCTGCGAAAACCGGATCTCCGTCCAAGACCGGTCAAGCCCCCTTCATCAGTCAATTCAACTGGTGACTGGGAATACAGGCTACGACCGTCAGACAGCATATGGAGCGTTGCCAATGACTATCTCAAGCCTGGCAAAAGCTGGGTAGACCTGGTTCGCCACAATCATATTTCCGCCCCGGGTAAGACCGCCCCCGGTACCCTGCTGCAAATTCCGTTCAACTGGCTCAAGGTACAGCCGGCACCGGCACTCACTGTCTCAATAACCGGCGAAGTCCTGATTAAAAAAAGTCAGGAGACACGGTGGAAACCGCTTTTACCGAAGCAACACCTGCGGGTTGGCGACACCATAAAGACAGTCAATGGCTCTGTATTGATCCGGTTTGCGGATCAGTCTGTTCTCAGACTGGATAAAAACACAAAAGTGGTGTTTAACCGGTTAAGCCAGTTTGGCAAATCCGGTATGACGGACACCGGCTTGCGCCTGGAAAAGGGCCGGGTTTCCACCAAGGTGGCACCGGTCAAGGTCAATGGCAGTCGATACGAGATATCGACACCCTCGGCGGTAGCCGCCGTCAGGGGCACAGAGTTCCGCCTGCATACCAATGGCAGGCAAACCGACCTGGAAGTTGTGGAGGGCACAGTTAACCTTTCGTCGCCTTCCGAAACCGTCGATATTCCCGCAGGGTACACGATAGGCACCAGCGGCAGTGGCAAACTGTCAACAGCCGCCCGGCTCCTTCCCCCTCCTTCGGTCAGACAGATTCCTTCTCCTGTCACCCGGCTTCCGGTTACTATAACCTGGAACGAAGTAAACGGGGCGCAGAAGTACCAGTACAGTTTGTATAAGGGGAGCCAGCATGACGGCAACCTGATTCTCCGAAGAATGACCCCGACACCCCGGATCACACTGAACCATCTGAATAACGGGGCCTATACGCTGACCATGCGAGCCATAACGGGATCGGGCATTCACGGGATGGACCAGGTTCAACCACTCAGGATCAAAATACCAGCCATCACCGCAACCCTGATATCTCCCGTGGATGGAGAGCAATTTAACGATACCTCTCCGGTTTTTCGCTGGAAACCGATTACCTCAAATGTTCAGGCCAGATTACAAGTTGCCGTGAGCGAAGACTTTTCGGAACCTGTGATTGATTCGGGCTATATTTACCAGCACAACCGAAGCCTGGATACGACGCTGAAGCCCGGCCACTACTATTGGCGAGTGCTCACTCGGGCCGGTGGAGAAGGCATCACCTCCAGCGAAGTACGCACCTTTGCTATTTCGGGCTCGCTGGAAAAGCCCAAAATCATTTCAATTGACTACAAGAATGGCAATGCAACTGTTTCCTGGGAAGCGGTTACTGCGGCCGAGTCCTACACCGTTCAACTCTCCTCCTCACACAGCTTCGGCACCATTTTGCAAGAAAAAACGACCAATGAAACAAGTTTACCCCTGAAAATGAAACCCGGCATGTCCTGTTATCTGCGGATACGGGCTACCGGCTCCAGATACTATCGACCGTCAACCAGCGACATTACCAGGGTTTCATGGGCTCACTGATGAATTGTATTCGCACTATCTGTTACTTCGAGCAACCTGACCATAACTTTGTTCTAGCCGACCATGACTTCATTCAAGCCGACCAATAGCGATGAATCCCGCTCATTGAATCACACAAGCCTGAAACAACCCGGCCTTTCCCGATCGCTGTTTGAGCCATTCTTGCTCGCGGTCACCATGATTGGTGTTGCTGTCTTGTTCGAGACCTTTGGCATGGCACGCAAACTCGACCAGATTTTCTACGATACCTATACCCAATATGTTCCGATGTCAGTTCCTGACAATACCGTGATCATCGCTGTGGACGAAAAAAGTCTCGCCACCCTTGGCCAATGGCCGTGGAGAAGATCGCTGCATGCCGAGCTGGTACGTTATTTAAGCCCCGGCGATCCGGCTGCCATTATCTTCGACATTCTTTTCGCCGAGCCTGACAAGGCCAGCCCGCGGGATGACGAGATACTGGCAAAGGCAATGCAGGAAGCCGGCAACGTAATCATCCCGGTTCATATTCACCCGCTTAGCAACCGCTACGGCTTATCGGAAATCCCCCCGATAAAAACGCTTGCAGAACAGGCTGTGGGTGTCGGCCATGCTCACGTCGAGCTCGACTCTGACGGTATTGCCCGAGGAGTGTACCTGAGAGAAGGTATGGGAAAGGCCTATTGGCCTGCCCTGTCTCTTGCCGTGCGCCAATGGTATGAAGGCGAGAAAAACGCACTGTTGGAATCCCGGGCTAACACATCAGACGCCTCCCCGTACATCAACGTGCGGGAAGACTATCGTCTTATTCCGTTTTCCGGTGGAGCCGGGTCAATCAAAACCTGGTCCTATATCGATGTTCTGTCAGGCACCGTTCCCCAGGAAGCCTTTCGAGACCGATTTATCTTTATTGGCTCGACCGCAGCCGGTCTGGGTGATTTCCTTTCGACTCCGGTCTCCGGGCTATCCTCTCCCATGTCAGGCGTAGAGTTTCACGCGAATGTCTTTAACGCACTGCAAAACAACCAGACCATCAAGATCATGCCGTCCTTCTGGCAATATCTGATTTCCATTACTCTGGTACTTGTCGCGGTATTGATGATCCCGAGAATCAGACCTGAACGGACATTGCCTTCTGTATTGCTGGTTCTCCTGACAACCTGTCTGTTCAGCTTTTTTATGTTATACAGCTTCAACCTGTGGTTTCAGCCATCTACAGCTATCATTTGCATCATCATCGTATACCCGTTATGGACATGGCGGAGAATCATGCAGTTGAACAGCTTTCTCAATAAAGAGCTGATTACCCTGTCCAAAGAGCCGCAACTCATTCGGTTATCCCTGGAAAATCTGAAACCCGGTGAACTGATCGGGCAATTAGCCTTCTTATTGCAACCCGGGGGGTGGGTCTTGCTCCAGAAAGGTATCGTCAACAAAGCCGAGCACTACAATGGTCAAACCCCCAGTGTCAAACTTGAGCCCGGTTTCTGGAGCCACGAGGGAGCAAATTCGTGGATCGTCTTTTTCCACGAAAAAACGCCCTGGACCATAGGACTCTTCTGGGATGAAGACAGCCTCAGAGATAAAAAACGGGCCTACCTGCACCGCATTCAGTTTTCCACCATCACCCCGGCAGATGAAAAGCCCTATATACCGACATTTGAAAGGCTCACCCGACGCATTCAGCAAGTACAAAACGTGATTCAAAGTATGCAACATATGCGACACTTTGTGTCGGAAGGCTTCGACAAAATGCCTGATGGTGTGGTAGTTACCGACCCGATCGGGGGCATCATCTTTGCCAATCGCCATAGCGAAAAACTGCTAAATTCACCTGAAGGTTCCCTCATCGGGTTGCCACTGATCACTATTCTGTCCACATTACCTTCAACCGATGTAAAATACTGGCAGGATATATTCAGCCAGGTACTGCTCAATAACCTGACTGTCTCGGCAGAAATCCGGCTATCCTGTTCCGATATCATGCTACAGTTTGCGCCCTTCATTCCTGCAGAGCCTCGTGAATCAGGCATGATTGTCAATATTTCAGATATCACCACACTGAAAGAAGAACAGAGGCGAAAAAACGAAACCATCGATTTTCTCTCCCATGACCTGCGCTCACCCCTTGTATCCCAACTGGCATTGCTGGATAACATTTCGCGTAACGAGCGGGAGTTTACCCTGGATCTGATTGCCCAGATTCGTTCCCATGCCCAACGAAGCATGAACCTCGCCGAACAGTTTCTGCAAGTCGCAAGAGCGGAACAAACCCGGGAAACCAGCTTCTATGAATGTGACCTGATCACGATCATTTACAATGCACTGGACTCGACAATTCATAGTGCCAGCCAAAAACACATTCAGCTTGAATTTGAGCCCGACATGGATGAGGCATGGACAAATGGCAACCCGGGGCTGCTCGAAAGAGCGTTAATCAACCTGATCGGGAACGCAATCAAATACAGCCCGGAAAAAACAAAGGTGTCCCTGGCCGTGTTTTCCGGCTCAAAAGAGAACTGGCATATTGAAGTTGCAGACCAGGGCCAGGGTATTGATGAAGAGGAGATTCCCTTTATTTTTGACAGTTTTCACCGGCAGAAAAAAACCGAAACCGAAGGCAATCACGGTGTTGGCCTGGGCCTTCGATTTGTCAAGATCGTGATTGAAAAACACAATGGAACCATTGATATTGAGAGCAAGGTGAACCGGGGGACGCGCTTTCGCATTCAACTTCCGCAAAAAAGCGCGAACCAGGAAAAATGAGACACAATCGCCGGTGCTGTGTATTCCGTCTCGAAGCGCTGGCGATACTTGATGTGTCGGCCAATGCAATTTGTTTTTAATACGTTATATTTTTAATGCGTTACCGCTCCTAATACTTTTTAAATTGCTCTTCAAACTGTTCCAGCGTCTGACCGGGTGCCAACAAGTACCTGGTGATCATCCGATCGCGCCAGGCAGACCTTTCAAACAGACATGTATAGTGGTTCGGATACAATTGCTTCAATTCCTTCAGGCGACTGATCGCAAGAATCTTGTTAGGTTTGTGGGCCATTGCATATATCACGCTCTGATAATATAAAGCGGATGCTCTGACAGCATCAGTATTGTCTGTATCGTTGGCAATCTCGTTTAACCGCGACAACACTCTTGTCAAACCGGTATATCGGTGATCCTTCAACTGTTGAACGATGGGATCGATTGGCCGAACCTCGCCCATAGGGCAGGGTGAATCTGCCAATTCATTCACATAGCTGTCAACGAGAAACTCGACATCATGCTTGTAACTGGAGTCCAGGTCTTTTTCGTAGATAAAAAGCGTCGTACCTATTGATTCGAATGTACCAGGCACACACCCACCCAATAACAACACTGCGAAAAGAGCGGGAATCAGGGTCGAGTGGCGAAACATTGAAGGGATATTCATTGCAAAACTCCATTTCTTGAAATCAGCACTGACAGAGCAAAATTACCATGAAGCGGGGCAAAAAACCGGACACCCTCTGTATAACGGATGATGTCCGGCTTGCGGTCAGGCCAACTCTTTTACTTCGTAACCCTTGCACAGCTCTTGCTGAACGGCATTGGGCACAGGATCAAAATGAGAAAACTCCATGGTAAAGGTACCCTCGCCACTGGCCAGTGACTTGAGTCGCTGTGAGTAATCACCCATTTCACTGATCGGAGACTGACAGAGCAGAACCGCATTATTCTGACCATCCATCCGGCTATCAGTGATTATTCCTCGATGGGTAGCGATATCTCCCGAGACGTCCCCCATATAGCTGCCAGGTACCGTTATCGTCACATTCACCACAGGCTCAAGTATGGTTGGCCCCGCCGCCTTTACCGCTTCCAGGAAGGCTTTACGTCCTGCTGCAACAAAAGCGATCTCTTTCGAATCTACGCTGTGATGCTTGCCATCATACACTTCGGCCTCAATATCCTGCATTTCAAAACCGGCTATGGCTCCCTCCTCCATTATTTGCCGAATGCCTTTTTCAACGGCCGGAATGAAGGTACCAGGTATGGCTCCACCAACCACCTTGTCGAGGAAACGGAAACCTTCGCCCCTGGGCAGCGGGCGGATACGCAAATACACTTCTCCGAACTGACCGGCTCCACCAGTCTGTTTTTTATGTCGGTAATGACCTTCTGCAGCCCGGGTAATGGTTTCCCGATAGTCGATAGAAGGTTGAGAGGTTTTTACTACCAGTTTGAACTGTTCCTCCATTTGATTCAGAGCAGCCTGCAAATGCAATTCACCAACCCCGGTCAACAAGGTTTCATTCAGCCTTACACGGTGCGACACAACAAGACTGGGATCTTCCGCTGTAATTTTTTTCAGGGTTTCGGACAATTTCTGCTCATCTCCCCTGCGAGTGGGCTGAATAGCCAGGCTGAACATGGGGGGAGGCAATTCAAGTGATTTCAAATGAAAATGGTCTTCATCATGCGAATCGTGCAAGACAGAATCAAATTCAAGTTCATCCACCTTGGCAATGGCGCAGATATCACCCGCCACCGCCTTTTCTATTTCGATCCGTTCCTTGCCCTGCATCTGGAACAGATGCGAAACCTTGAACGACTTGGAACTATCACCAATATACAACTGACTGGCCGCTGTGATCGTACCCTGGTGCACCCGAATCATCGCCAGGCGCCCCATAAAGGGGTCAACTTCCACTTTGAACACATGCGCTACTACGTGGCCATCTTCGCTTGGCTCAAGGTTCACCTCCTCGTCATTGTTCATAAATAACGGAGGATTACCTTCAAGTGGAGTCGGCATCAGTTCTGTTATGATGCGCAGCAATTCGGGAATACCGGCACCGGTTTTGGCAGAAACAAAACAAACCGGAATGAGATGCCCGCTTCGAAGTGCTTTCTCAAACGGATTATGTAGCTGGTCAGGGTTTAGCTCCTGCCCCTGTTCCAGGTAGATTTCCATGAGTTCTTCATCTACTTCCACCACCTGATCCACCAGTGCGTCGTGCGCTTCCTGCACCGAACTGAACAGGGTAGCCGCATTGTTGTCCGGCTTGAAATAGCAATCCACCACACCCTGACCGGACTCGTCAGGCAGATTCAAGGGAAGCACCTCGGCACCAAACTCTTCCTGCAATGCGCTCAATTGCTCGGCCAACTGCACTTCTTCTGCGTCAATTTTGTTGATGACGATCAGTCGGCATTTATCTCTTTGGGATGCCACTGTTAACATACGCTCTGTCAGTATGCCAGTACCATTGAGTCCGTCTACCACCATGGCCACTGTTTCAACAGCAGGCAGTATACTGATTGATCGTCCGATAAAGTCTGGCATTCCCGGTGTATCAAGGATATTGACCTGATGGTTATTGTGTTTGAAGTGAACCGGTGTCGGGTTGAGAGAATGCTGACGACTCTTTGACTGGGTATCGTAATCACACACCGTGGTACCACGTTCCACTTCACCCATCTGTACAATGGCTTTGGTTTCGAAAAGCAGTCGTTCAATAAGAGTGGTTTTACCTGCGCCAGCTTGACCGGCAAACGCGATATTACGGATGTTCTCTACAGACATAGGCAAATCTCCTGTTCGATTTTTTTGTCTCAGGCATGAGAAAAGTTTGAACCCGAACCGGCAGCCACAGTTTGAGCCGGTTTTGAGGGGCTCCCTTCAGTTAGTAAGTTTCAGTTTTATTTATGTCGAAGTACCAGTTGTTGAAATAGCAATTGTTAAGGTAGCAATTGTTGAAGTACCGGTGCTGGCAGTATATTACTACTTATCGGTGAGTTCAGGCCAATAAAAATCACATTTTGATCACGTCAGGTACGCCTGCTCCGAAAACGACCTGAAAACCTGCCTTCATTACCGGAACACGACAGGTAAACTGTTCCAAATCAGAGCCATACTCGATCTGGTGACAAAAGCGGCATAAACCGGATTCCAATCAGGGTATTGATATTCAAGTCAAAAATGCCGGGAATAACCCGGCATTTTTTATCACAGAAAGGTATTTTACCGATTACAGACCAAACTTCTGCTTGGCCTTGATGCGATAGGCATGCAGAAGGGGCTCTGTATAACCACTGGGCTGCTCAACCCCTTTGATAACCAGATCAACCGCTGCCTGGAAAGCCACACTGTCATCAAAGTTCGCGGCCATGGGGCGATAGGTCGGATCACTGGCATTCTGGCGATCAACCACAGCCGCCATGCGCTTCATGGTTTCCATCACCTGAGCCTCATTGGTCACACCGTGGTACAGCCAGTTGCACATGTGCTGACTTGAAATACGCAAGGTGGCACGATCTTCCATCAGGCCGACATCGTTAATATCCGGCACTTTGGAACAACCTACGCCCGCATCAATCCATCGAACGACATAACCCAGAATACCCTGGGCATTGTTATCCAGTTCTTTTTGAATGTCATCCGCAGTCAATGAACCCGGATCCGTCATGACAGGGATGGCCAGAATATCATCCAGAGACGCACGCTGACGCTGTTTCAATTCGTTCTGGACGGCAAACACATTCACCTTATGATAATGCAGAGCGTGTAAGGTCGCAGCTGTGGGCGATGGTACCCAGGCTGTATTGGCACCGGCTTTGGGGTGGCCGATTTTCTGTTCCATCATCATGCCCATTTCATCCGGGATAGGCCACATGCCCTTACCGATCTGGGCGCGTCCCTGAAGGCCACATTCCAGACCAATGTCCACATTCCAGTCTTCGTAAGCCAGAATCCAGCTTTGCTGCTTCATCTGTGTTTTCGGAATCATCACGCCTGCCTGCATGGAGGTGTGAATTTCATCGCCGGTTCTGTCAAGGAAACCGGTATTGATGAAAACGACCCGGTCTTTGGCAGCACGGATACACTCTTTCAGATTGACAGTGGTGCGGCGCTCCTCATCCATGATGCCCATTTTCATGGTAAAGCGCGGCAGCCCGAGCGCATCCTCAACGCGGCCAAACAGTTCATCAGAAAACGCGACCTCTTCCGGGCCGTGCATTTTTGGCTTGACAATGTTGACGCTGCTGGCAGAGGAGTTTTTAAGTTTTCCGTCCCCCTTCAGGTCGTGCATGGCAATCAGAGTCGTGATCATGGCATCCATGATACCTTCAGGAATTTCATTGCCATCTTTATCGAGAATGGCATTGATGGTCATCAAATGACCGACATTACGCACAAACAGCATGGCACGGCCTTTCAACGCAAAGCTCGAACCATCGGCTGCGGTGTATTCCCGATCCGGGTTCATTCGACGGGTGAAGGTGCTGCCACCCTTGCTGACCTGTTCTTCCAGGTCACCTTTCATCAGGCCCAGCCAGTTACTGTAGACCACCACCTTGTCGGCACCATCAACAGCCGCGACGGAGTCTTCACAGTCCATAATGGTTGTCAAGGCGGCTTCCATCAGGATGTCCTTGACGTTTGCCGAATCAGCTTTGCCAATGTCAGAATTTGCATCGAACTGAATCTCAAAATGCAGGCCATTATTCTCAAGTAGCACAGCTGTCGGTGCTGCCGCATCACCGGTATGGCCTTTAAATTTTGTCTTGTCTGCCAGGCCGGTCGTGCTGCCATCGACCAGGGTTACGACCAATTCACCATTTTCTACCTTGTAACCTGTCGTACCCTTGTGGCTGCCGGTGGCCAGTGGCACAGTATCATCCAGGAAGTTTCGGGCAAACTCGATGACCTTGTTACCGCGTACCGGGTTGTACTCCTTTCCTCTGGTTGCACCGCCTTCTTCGGAAAGCGCATTGGTACCATACAGCGCATCATACAGCGAACCCCAACGTGCATTTGCCGCATTCAGTGCAAACCGTGCATTCATCACGGGTACAACCAGTTGCGGCCCTGCCATGGTGGCAATTTCAGGTTCTACATTTTCTGTGGAAACCTCGAAGGCATCCCCTTCCGGCAGCAAATAACCGATTTCTTCAAGAAATGCCTTGTATTCGGCAGCGTTATGCGGCTGACCTTTTCTTTCTTTATGCCAGGCGTCGATTTTGGCCTGAAGGTCATCTCGTTTGGCAAGCAGTGCCGCATTCTTTGGTGCCAGATCGTGCACAATTGAATCAAATTCGGACCAGAATTTATCGACTGCCACCCCCGTGCCGGGAATCGCTTTTTCGTTGACAAAATCATAAAGCGCCTTGGCAACCTGAAGGCCGCCTGATTGAACTCGTTGTGTCATGTTTGCTTGCCTCAATGCTATTGTTTCGATGTCCTGCCGGGAGAAAGACAACATCCCTTCCCCGGCGCTCCGGAATATACCCTGCGGGCACAACCTGTATGTAAAAAAGAGGCGGACATATTACGCGAAAATACCCCTTCCTGGAAGCGATGGAGCGTTTTTACACAAATCAGCTAAAATCAGCCAACACCCGGCAAATCAATGACATTGATCTGGCAAACTGTTCCCGACAGTTTTATAGTGGCAAACTGAATGAACAAGACAGGGCGAAAAAGCCCGCCGATGTACGTTTAAGGAGAATGACAATGCAACCAGATGGTGGAGCCATCGTCGCCAGAACCCTGACCGACCTGGAAGTGACACACCTGTTCACTTTATGTGGAGGCCACATATCACCCATTTTGACCGGCTGCAAAAGTCAGGGAATAAAGGTGATTGATGTCCGGCATGAAGCCAATGCCGTATTTGCCGCAGATGCCACCTCACGCATTACCGGAACCCCCGGCGTGGCAGCGGTTACCGCCGGCCCGGGTGTTTCCAACACCATCACCGCAATCAAAAATGCCCAACTGGCCCAATCGCCACTGGTGTTATTCGGGGGAGCCAGTGCCACTGTGCTGCGTGGCCGGGGTTCCCTGCAGGATATCGATCAGCTCAAGTTGATCAGCCCCCATGTAAAATACGCGACCAGCGTGGCAAAGGTGAGAGACATCGAGCCTCAAATAAGAAAAGCATTCAGAATCGCGCGGGAAGGCGTACCCGGGCCGGTTTTCGTGGAATTGCCGATTGACCTGCTCTACCCCGAAGCGACGGTAAAGGAATGGTACGGCATAAAAGGTGGAGACCAGGCCGCAGGCTCACTGGGCAAAAAAGCGATTCAGATGTACCTGAGTTTTCATGCACAACAAATGTTCAGGGAACCGGGTATTCCCCAGTTTGCCAGTCAAATCGCCGAAACTGTCACAGACACGGTTTCAGACCTGGCACATATCGGCAAAGAAAGCCTGCAAAATCAACACTATGCCCACAAGACCGCAGAGTGGCTTGCGGCCTCCCAACGGCCGGTCATGGTACTGGGAAGCCAGACAACGCTCGACCACAAATACATTGATAGCCTGGTGCACTCTATCGAGACTCTGGGCATCCCCGTCTATTTGTCCGGCATGGCAAGGGGTTTGCTCGGCAAGGATCATCCACTGCAATTAAGACATAAACGAAAAAATGCGTTAAGGGAAGCCGATCTGGTTATTCTCGCCGGTGTACCCTGTGACTTTCGTCTCGACTACGGCAACCATATTTCCTATCGGGCCAGGCTGGTTTCTGCCAACCTCAGCCGGGAGGATCTCTACAAAAACCGCACCCCGAATATTGCCGTCATTAGCAACCCGACCTGTTTTCTGGAATGCCTGGCTGCTGCATTTCTTCCGGGCTGCAATGAAACCTCTCAAAGCCGATGGCTGAAAAAGCTCCAGGACAGGGATGCAGAAAGAAACCTTGAAATCGCCGAGCAGGCCAAGGCCAAAACCGAACACATTAACCCGGTGGATCTGCTAACCCGGTTAAACAAACTGCTCCCCGATGACTCCGTTATTGTGGCCGACGGAGGTGACTTTGTGGGCACCGCAGCCTACACGCTGCAGCCACGAGCACCGCTAAAGTGGCTTGACCCCGGTGTATTCGGCACCCTGGGCGTCGGTGGCGGTTTTGCCCTCGGTGCCGCCCTGCACAACCCCGGCTCTGAAGTCTGGCTGATCTACGGTGACGGCTCTTCTGCTTTCAGCATTGCGGAATTTGACACCTGCGTGCGCCACGGTATCGGGTTGATTGCCATCGTCGGCAACGATGCCTGCTGGAACCAGATCGCACGGGATCAGGTGGACATACTGAAAGACGATGTCGGTACCGTATTACGGCACACGGATTACCATACCGTTGCGGAAGGCTTTGGCGGTGTCGGGCTGTTACTGGATGACCCGGACAAAATAGAACAAACACTGAAACAGGCACAGCAACTGGCCAGGCAGGGTAAACCTGTCCTGATTAACGCGATTTTATCCAGGTCTGATTTCCGCAAGGGGTCGATTTCGGTGTAGGCATCGGTTGAGGTGATTGAGCAAAACCATCCGGCTTGCGGAATTATTATTGCTGTCGGGTGGTTTTTCTGTTGTTATCGGGCAAGTTCATTGAGCGCTTCAGTGGCGTGCTCTGCAAGTTCACCTTGAACAAAGATATGATCATGGTAATAACCTGCAACAACATTTGCACTTATTCCCTTTTCCGCCAGTTTATCTGAAAATGCAGCCGTCAGCCCGATGGCATCGAGACTTGAGTGAACATTTAAAGTGATGCCTTTGAACACTGTTTCATAACCAATGCCGCTTTTATCTGCTTCAGACCTGGGGATAATCAATGTAAGCCCCTCTGATTCAGCGATTGCAGCTATCGGGTTCAGTTCAGAGTAATCCCCGTATCGAGCACCCGGGAAAGTGCAAAACACATATTCTCCCTCCATCAGACAGGGGGATATAAATCTGAGTATGGTCTGTAAATCTTTTTCGCCAGTCATGGAACAGCCTGTTCGCCAACCCCCGGAATAGTATGAAAAAACCCGTTTAGCCAAGGCATCTGAAAGCTCCTGTCAGTTTCAGCTTTTCCAATCGTCGAGTCAACCAATTGGAAAATCAAACCTCAATATCAGATACCTGATTCAATGCCAGACAGCCACAGCAATCAGTCAGCTCACATCAGGCATAACCTGGAATCGTAGTAAAAACCGGTGTAAGGTGTGCTTTATTCGCCGGTTTGTTTTATTTTTATTACAGCCTATTATTAGGCTTGAACAACCGATGGATGTCAGGCTTGCCCTGATACAATAAAAAAAGCAAACAGTTATGTTTTTTCACAAACGGAGCAGACTATGAAATTGCACAAATTACTCGCTTTTGCCGGACTGTCACTTGCGATGGCCACTACATCGGTTCTGGCCGGTGGTCGGCTTGTTGTCTACTGCAGCAACGAGCCCGATGCATGCCAGACAGCCGTTGACCTGTTTTCCAAAAAGTACGATGTAAAAGTGAACATGACCAGAACAGGGTCAGGTTCAACCTACGCAAAAATTCTGGCGGAAAGAGACAACCCCAAGGCCGATGTCTGGTACGCTGGCACTCTGGATCCTCACTCCCAGGCGGGTATGAACGGTCTGCTTGAAACATACAAGTCACCCATGCTTGCTGAAATCGGTGAAATGTTCAAAAACCCTGCGGCGAATAAGGCCAACCAGACAACAGGGGTCTATGCGGGTGTCCTTGGCTATTCAGTAAACACCAAACTTCTGGCGGAAGACAAATTACCCATGCCGCATTCCTGGGCTGATCTGACCAGGCCGGAATACAAGGGGCTGATCCAGATTGCCAGCCCGCAAAGCTCGGGTACAGCCTATACGGCTCTGGCCACCTTTGTTCAGTTGTGGGGAGAAGACAAGGCGTTTGATTACCTTAAAAAACTGCACAAAAACATCGCCCAGTATACCAAATCCGGCTCTGCACCGGGCAAGGCAGCGGCCCGGGGTGAAACGCTGATTGGTATCGGCTTCCTGCATGATCATGCCAAGCAGATCAAAAACGGCTTTCCACTTGAGCTTGTTGTCCCTGCTGAAGGCACCGGTTATGAAATCGGTGGTTTGAGTATCATCAAAAATGGCAGAAACCCTGAGAATGCAAGGAAGTTCGTTGACTTCATGCTGTCAAAAGAGGGACAGGAAATAGGTGCATCCATAGATATGTTTCAGGTTCCAACCAATGTCAATGCCGCCATTCCAAAAGAGGCAATCCGTCTTGATCAGGTCAAGCTGATTGATTATGATTTCGTGAAATACGGTACAGAGAAGATGAGGCGTCACCTCATTGATCGCTGGGTTAAGGAAGTCAAGCCTCTGCAGCGATAGACCATCTGGAATAACTGACAGCAGTAACAGCTCTTATCTGGTGACAGTTTCTGTCTGGTAACAAAGTAAAATTGGTAACCTGACTGCTCACCCGCCGGTATCAGCAACGGCGGCGTGAGTGAGTACCTGGTAACAAGAGATAGCCGGTTCAATCGACACCTCTGAACAGGAACTATTGGAAATGAATATTTCATACGGAGAGCGGTCTTTCAGGGCCGGCATTTTAATCTGGGCCATGATCGGGGTGGTTGCTTATAGCGTTCTGCCATGGGTCGGGCTTGAATACGGGCTGTTTGATTCAACGGCCGATGAATATTACGAGGCTCTGGGATGGCAAAAAAACCTCATCAGTCTTTTCGTCCCTGCCCTCTTGCTTGCCTTTCTGCCGATTGGCGTGCTCACGCTTGCCAGGAATTACCAGGGCTGGCTGATTACCGGCCTGTCTTCCTTCCTTTTTTTACTGATCTTTTTTGATTTTCTGCGCACCGGCTCCTCCATGGGGCTGGGTGCAGGTGTCGTTCTTCTGACGCTCATCGCGCTGTTTTCATACGGTATTGCCCGCCTGGGATTTCTGCAGGGAGATACCTTTATTTCCGGTGCCGTTGTCTTTATCATCTTTGTCATCGGTGTCTTTATTTTCTTCCCTGTTCTCACCATCTTTTACAAGGTAATGGTGAGCAAGGATGGCGGTTTTGCGCCGATGCAGTTTTTCGATATTATGACTTCTTTCGGAATCAGCCGGGTCGTTATCAATACACTTGTTCTGGCAATTTCCGTAGGAATCGTAACCACTCTGCTTGGTTTGCTTTTTGCCCTCTACTCAATCCGTTCCACCTCGCCACTGCGACATCTGATGCGGGTGTTCTATATTCTGCCAATAATAACGCCACCATTTGTAGTTGGTATGTCGCTGATCCTTCTGTTCGGCAGAGCCGGTATTCTCAATGACGGCCTGATGTACCTGTTCGGTACTGGCGGTCTGTTTATTCCAGAGGGGGCGGAAGGCATTTTTCAGCGTTCGGGATATATTTACGGATTTTCCGGAATTTTTCTTGCGCAGGTTCTTTCTTTGACCCCGATCAGTTATATGGTCATCGTCGGCATGCTCAGCTCCATCAATCCTGCGATGGAAGAGGCCTCACTGACCATGCGTGCAGACCGCTGGACAACGCTGAAAAAGGTTACGCTGCCGTTGCTGGCCCCCGGTCTGGCCAACGCATTTTTGTTAAGTGTTATCTCATCGGCTGCCGATTTTGGTAATCCCCTGGTGCTTGGCGGTGAATATGATGTCCTGTCTACTGAAATCTATTTTTCCATAGCCGGGGCCCAGCTTGACTTCGCCAAGGCTGCCGCACTGGGCATTTTGCTTTTGATACTTTCGCTGACGATCTTTATGATTCAGAAAAAATACCTGAGTAAAAAGTCCTATGTAACCGTAACAGGCATACAGACTTCCGCCAATGTAACTCCCCTGCCTGTCGGTCTGCAAAAAGGGTTGACGGTTTTCGTCTGCTTCTGGCTGGCACTGATCGGCATACTCTATGCGAGTATCTTCCTGGGCGGTTTTGTCAAGCAATGGGGGGCAGATTACACCCTGACTCTGGCTCATCACCAGAGCCTCTGGGCCAACGGTTTCTCTTCAGGCGGATGGCCGTCCTTTACCAATTCACTGCTCTTCTCCTTTATCGCCGCACCAATAACCGCGTTGCTGGGTATTTTGATTGCCTATGTTCTGACTCGAAAACAGTTTATTGGTCATGGCCTGATCGATTTTGGTACGGTGCTCATTTTTGCAGTTCCCGGCACGGTAGCCGGTATTGCCTATATAATGGCCTTTAATACCGCTCCCATAGAACTGACCGGAACTGCGATTGTGCTTATTATTACCATGGCCATCCGGTCGATGCCGGTAGGCATCAGAGGGGGTATGTCTGCCCTCAGCCAGATATCCACCAGCCTGGAAGAAGCGTCCCTTTTGCAACGGGCCGGAACATTCAAGACACTTAGATCAGTTCTGTTACCGTTAATGAAATCGACGATCATCTCTTCAACCGCCTACAGTTTCATCCGTTCAATGACTACCGTGTCCGCAGTTATTTTCCTGGCTTCTGCCGGAACGAACGTCGCCACAACCTATATCCTTTCCAGGGTGGAGAGTGGCGATAACGGTGTGGCTGTTGCCTACGGCTCGGTTCTTATTTTAACGATGCTTGTTTTTACCCTTTTGATACAGTTTGTGACCGGACAATCCCGTGTTGAAAAACGGACGTAAGTCTCCAGGAAAATAATATGGCTGAGAAAAAATCAATACAAATCACGCTCAAAAATATTTCCAAGCACTTTGGCAAGGTTCGGATCATCGACAACCTTGATATCGAGTTTAAGGCGGGCACTCTGACCACCCTTCTGGGGCCATCAGGATGCGGAAAAACCACGTTACTGCGAATGGTCTCGGGGCTTGAAGCACCTACCGGAGGTGAAATCTGGTTTGGTGATGAAAATGTCACCAAATATTCAGCCACCCACCGGGATGTGGGCATGGTTTTCCAGTCCTACGCCCTCTTCCCCCACATGCGGGTAGAGGAAAACGTCGGATATGGCCTGACCATCCTCAAGAAAGACAAGGCATTCATCAAGGATGCAGTAAGCCAGGCACTGGAGACGGTAAACCTGCAAGGGTATCAAAAAAGATATCCGGATGAGCTTTCGGGTGGGCAACAACAGCGAGTTGCAGTAGCCAGAGCTCTGGTACTGGAACCCAAGGTGCTGCTCTTTGATGAACCTCTCAGTAATATCGACTCAAAACTGCGCAGAACCATGCGCGACGATATTCGCAGATTGCAACAAAAAACCGGTATTACCTCTATCTATGTCACCCACGACCAGGGTGAAGCCCTGTCGGTCTCCGACGAGGTTGTGGTTATGAGGAGCGGGGAAATTGAACAACAAGGGCCACCCAAAGACCTGTACAGAAATCCCAAATCCGCTTTTGTCGCCAACTTTATCGGCGAATCCAATGTGGTCGAGGCGACTCTGGATATGACTACCGGCACCCCAAGGGTATTACTCGGTGACTCCTCTATTGATCTTGGCCAGCGGAAAGTCAACGCTCAACCCGGAAAGATCAAACTGTCATTGCGCCCGGAAATGTTCAAATTACGGGAAGAAGGAGATCCGAAGGTCGATGTGCCGGGAAAAGTAGCTCACAATTCCTATATGGGGCCGGTAGTCGAATATCTTATCTCTACTCCCATAGGAGAATTATTTACCACTGTTCCTGTTGATGAGCAGCAGTTTGACCACGGTCAGAGTGTCTACCTCCATCTTCGCCCCGAGGAATTGATTATCATTCCATCGGAAAAACAATAGGAAGTTGAAATTCTGGCGTTTTTGCTCACTGTTTTTACTCCCGCCTCCCCGGACAAATTACGGGAGGTGGTCTCTTGTCCGCGCACTCCGGTCACTGTACCGCAACCGCTCAAACCAGGACGATCCGGTATGGCCACCAGCAGGCCGACCCGTTTCATTTTCCACACCATAAAGGGGCGTGGATGACGAGTTGACTCGGCATTGGCAACGCCATTG